>Ga0169931_10001073_pt1 | contig 44923 bp, 38 predicted proteins | sample Kivu_15m_20L_FD_129675 | JGI IMG/M metagenome (GOLD analysis project Ga0169931, IMG submission 129675) | Freshwater microbial communities from Lake Kivu, Western Province, Rwanda to study Microbial Dark Matter (Phase II) - Kivu_15m_20L... | ecosystem: Environmental > Aquatic > Freshwater > Lake... | reverse complement strand
CAGGCCATCAAAGTAAACGACAAATTGGGAAATCCAATCATGATCGGAATTGTTTTGGTTTGGCGTGTTGAAGAAACATTTAAGGCAGCGTTTGAAGTTGATCATTATGAAGCTTTTGTGAAAATCCAAAGCGAATCTGCCATCCGTAAGCTGGCCGGACTTTATCCTTACGATAGTTTCGACGATGATTCGGTGGAAATGTCGCTGCGTTCGGGTGGCGATGAAATTAATCACGAGTTGGAGCAGGAATTACGCGAACGCCTGGCCATTGCCGGAATTAATGTAATTGAAGCGCGAATTTCCAATCTGGCCTATTCATCCGAAATTGCTGGAGCTATGTTGCAGCGTCAGCAAGCCACGGCAGTAGTTGCGGCCCGCACAAAAATTGTGGAAGGCGCCGTTGGTATGGTCGACATGGCTTTGAAAGAGCTTTCGAAAAAGTCCATTGTTGATCTCGACGATGAGCGCAAGGCAGCCATGGTGAGTAACCTGATGGTGGTTTTATGCTCCGACAAATCAGCCGCTCCGGTTATAAATACCGGTACTTTAAATCATTAAAATCATTTATTAAGCGATCATGATTTACACAGAAACCATCTACATGCGCAAAACATGGATTATGGTCATGGTGTTAATCTCCATGTTCACCGCGCTTGGCATTAGTGTGCAGGCCGTTTTCGCCTCCGGCGGAAGTCCTGATTACTCTACGCTGGCAATTGTCGCAGGAATTGAGCTGCTGGTGTTGGCTTTGATTTTCTTTATTAGGCTTCGGTTTTCTCTAACAAAAGCAGGGATTTATTATCGCTATTTCCCATTTCATTTTCGCGAATATTTTATTCCCTGGGAAAATGTACTTTCGGCCGGGGGCCGGAATTACAGCCCCTTAACCGAATACGGTGGATGGGGAATCAAGGGAACTAAAAAAAATCGCGCATACAACGTTTCCGGTTCATTTGGTTTGCAACTTTATCTCGCCGATGGCAAAAAGGTGCTTTTTGAGTCCAATCACCCTGAAGAAATCAAAAGTGCCATTGAAAAAATAAGGGAATTTTACCCTCAATTACAAAGCGTTTCGGCATGAGTAAGAAAAAACCTTTTGTACTTCGCGTGGATGAGGAAATATTTAAAGCCATTGAAAAATGGGCTTCCGATGAGTTCAGGAGCACCAATGGACAAATTGAGTGGATGTTAAGGGAAAGCCTCAAAAAGCATGGTAAATTGCCACGCACTAAGGAATCGAAGGATGAATCCGAAATTAAATGATTTAAAAAAAGACATTCAGGATTTGCCTCATGCGGAGGTAAGTCGTTTGTTATTGCGTTTGGCCCGACTCAAAACTGAGAATAAAGAGTTGCTTCACTACTTGCTTTATTTCGAGCATGATGCCATGGCTTACGCTGAGGAGATGAAAGCGGAAGTTTTGCTGCCATTTACTGAGGCATTTGTAAATTCATGGACCTTAGGGAAAAAACTTAGAAAATCGCTTCGACTAGTGGCAAAATATGCGCGTTTTACCGGCAACAGAGCAGGGGAGAGCGAATTGTTATTAAGTTTGGTTGAATTGTATCTTGAAAATTACCGCTTTGAATTTCGCCAAACGGCACTGGCGCGTATTGCCGTGCGTTGCATGAAAAAAGTAAGCGATAATTTTGATCGAATTCATGAAGATTTCAGAGCCGATTATGAAGGACGATATAACGAAGCGCTCAGTTTACTGAAAGCTCGGCTAGGCGCCGAACTAACCGCCGAAATCCGTAAAATTGATTAATTGTTTATTTGAAAAATGCAGAGGCTACGTTTATTAACCCAAAAAGAATCATTCGGCATTGCACTGGTTTTTTTTGTGCTCACATTTTTGCTGCGCCTGCCTTTTTTAAGTTCAGAGCCTCCGGCTCTGGACGAGCCATTTACATTGTATTGGGCTCAAAAGGATGTTTCGGAGATTCTCGAATTATCATTTAATGAGAACAACCCTCCTTTGCATTTTTTACTTCTTCATTTTTGGATGGAATTATTTGGAAATACAGCCTTTAGTTGGCGTTTTCCTTCCGTTTTATTTTCGGCATGCTTAATTTTCGGAGTCGTTTTTCAAACATCACGTAAATCATTGTATGCGGGGTTGAGTGCAGGAATTCTTGTGCTTTTAAGCAATCAGCATATTTATTTTTCGATGGAAGCCCGGGCTTATTCATTGCTGGCATTTTTGACCTGGCTGGCTTTTTGGGTCTATTCCAGGGAAGGCGTTTTTAAATATTATTTACTCGCTTTCGTTTCAGCTTTATTAATTTATACACACTATTTATCGGTTTGGGTAATTGCGGCCATTTGCATCGGTTTTGTCATTGACGGCAGTGTGAAAAAACACTTAAAACATGTGCTTTCTTTTTTGCTTTTATTGGGTTTATTCATTCTCCCGATTGTGATTCCTGCATTTACAAGAATCAATCACATGCAATCGACCGGTACCTGGGTGCAGGCGCCGGTTTGGACACAAATTTACGGACATATTAATTTAATGTGGAATGGGTTTTTAGTCACTATATTGGCATTAATAACAGGTTTTTATTTTATTTTCAGGAATAAATCAGTATCCCAAATGCTGAAATCTCAATGGCTGATGCCATTGCTTTGGTTCTTCGTTATTTATTTCGGACTTTTTTTACAAAGTATTTTATTTCAACCGGTTTTTATTCCGCGGTATTTGTTTTTTGCATCGGTTCCGCTATTTATTTTTCTGGCCATTCTGGCCGATGAGGCCTTTGACAAAACCAAGCTTTTTCCACTCTGGATTTTGTTGCTTCTCATTTGTTTATTGCCCGGTTTGGATTTGTCGCCATCGAACAATCGCGATATGAGGAAATTAGTTGCTGAAACCGATGCACTTCGAAACGATGGAGCTCCATTAATTATTTGTCCTTCGCATGCATCGCTTTCATATCATGCAAACGCCTATCCTGATATGTTTTTCAGCGGCTCCACAGAAACAGAAATGAATAAAAAAAACGGAGTTTTTCCGGTAAATTCATTTCAGGAAATCCCCGACAGTTTATTACAACTACCGGCACTCATTTATCTCGATGCTGATGCAGCTTTCACGCTTCCTGACAACGGAATTGAACAAGGCTTGAAAAATCTGTTTATGCTTCGTTCTGAAATTCAGGTGCCTGAAATTTATAAGCTTATACGCTTAGAAAAAAAGGATTGAACAATTAAAAACAGCCTGATTATTTTTAAAGATTTGCTCTGTCAAGCTTCATTTAATTTAAATAAACGAGGCTTGTTTGTTTGAATGTATTTGCGTATTAAAGTTTGCGGCGACTTTAATTTGTTTTTTAATCAACAGATTTGCCAAGCGATTGGATAATTGATTTCATGAGCTGACGTGTTTCTGCTGCCCACCAGTATTTAACAGTTTGTTCAAAGCTGGGATTGTTGTCGGTGTTAAGGGTTTGCAGCAAGCCGGCCTTGAAATTTAATTTACTTTGCATCCAAACCCCCTGAGGCAAATTCAGGAATTTTTGCATTTGTTTTTCAGCGGCTTCCATCACTTTGTCAATCGGCACCAATTCATCAACCAATCCGCTCGACAGAGCTTCGGTGGTATGCAATAATTTACCTTCCAATAAATACTTGTAAGCCGCCTGTTTACCAACAACAAAAGCATACAGGTTAAAGATGGTATCAGGCACCACAATGCCGAAAGGAACCTCATTCAATCCGATATAAAAATCGCCTTCGGCCATGATCCGGTAATCGCATGAAAGCGCCATTACGCATCCGCCGGCAGGCGAATGACCCGAAATAGCAGCAATAAATGGCTTGGGAAAAGAAACCATCCGCCTGACAAGGCGTGCAAACATTTTCCAGAACTCGAGCATTTGAGCCTCGTTGTAATTGTATAGCTCCACCACGTCCAAACCTGCTGTGAATAAACCCGGATTTCCGGTCAAAATAACCCCCTTCACCCGATCGTCTGTACGAAACTGAAGCAGTACTTCGAGCAATTCGTTTATCATAACTGCATTCATTGCATTTGCCTTGCCACGCTTGAGCTTGAGGATCGCAAACGTATCCTTGTATTCGATTTCCAGAGTTTGCATATTGATGCTTGATTTTTTTCGCTAATTTAGTCGAAAAGTAACAATCCGGAATCCATAGCAGCCTGTTAATAACTCGACTTGATGTATACGATACAATTGAATGAATCTGTTAAATTTGTATTTACTATCAGTCATTAAAAATTTACCGCATGTCACTTACATCAGAACAACAGGAACAACTTAAGCAATTGAACAAGGTGTATGAACCATTTGCGCATTTGGCCCAGGCAAGTGATGCGGAAGGTGAAATGGCAATTCAACAAATGTTGCTTGAGCCTACACCTTTTGGTTCGGTTGATCGCGATACTTTAGATGAGCTGGCAGAAAGACGTCAGGACATCCTTCGCCGCAAAGGTTTCGGCCTGGGTGTTGAAAAGTAATCAATCGCTTGCCCCGGCAACAACACCGTATTTGTCCATCAGGTAAATGAGCGCGGCCATTGAGGCAGCCCCAAGTTCCAGTTCGCGCTTGTTCACTTCTTCAAACGTGTCGCTTCCTGCATGATGATGGTCAAAATATCTTTGAGAATCAGGTAAATACCCAATACAAAGCGTACCGCCGGATTTCAGCGGCCCAATATCGGCACCGCCACTTCCTTCCAAAATATCTGTCAAGCCGTAAGGCGAAAGCAAAGGTTTCCACGACTCAAAAAGCGCCAGGGTTTCTTTGTTATTCGTCTCAATGGCAAAGCCGCGGGGACTAAATCCACCACGATCGCTTTCGATTGCTGCCGTATGAGTTTCCCGGTTTTTTGCGGTAAGTTCTGCGTATTTTTTTGCGCCCCGAAGTCCGTTTTCTTCATTCATGAACATCACCGCTCTTAGGTTATTTCTTGGCTTGTACCCCAGATTTTTCAAAATTCTTATGGCTTCATAGCTCTGTACACAACCGGCTCCATCGTCGTGTGCACCTTCGCCGTTATCCCATGCGTCGAGATGCCCGCCCACAATCATGTATGCACCCGGAATTTCTGTTCCATTGTATTGAGCAATTACATTGTGCGAAATAGTATCGGGCAAGGTATAGCAGTCGGTTTCAATTTCGATAATGGTGTTGGGATTTTGTTCCAGCATTTTTTTTAGCCGGCTGGCCGAAGCTGTTGCAAGCGCTACCGCAGGAATTTTAGGGTATAAGGTATCGTACGACATCGAACCCGTATGAGGAAACTCATCTTCTTTGTGCGACATGCTTCTGACCATGGTTGCCACTGCGCCATATTTTGCAGCTTTTGAGGGGCCTGCCCAGCGCTGGTCTACACAGCCACCGTAAGCTTTAAATGTATTGATGTGCCGGGGTTCCATTGGGCGGGTAAAGAACACAATTTTACCTTTTATCTGAGCAGGATCAAGGCTGTCGAGATCTTCTACATGTTCAACCATCAGCACTTTTGCTGTAGCTTTACCTCCCATGCTGTTTCCAAGTGCGCAGGCACTGAATGTGTTTTGGCCTCCGGCCGATGATACTTTACAAACTGAGCCTCTTACCCAATGAGGAACCAACATTTCCTGAAGAAACACCGAATCAAATCCTTCTTTTTTAAACGTAGAATGAAGGTAATCAACAGCTTCAGCAGCTCCCCTGGAACCGCTTAGTCTTGGACCAATTTCTTTGCACAAATGCCTCAATACATCATAACAGGTGCTATTTGTAAGCGCTTCATCAAAAATTTGTCGTATAAATAAGGAGTCTTCGGTATTGATTTGAGACTTTGCCTGCATTGTAAAAAGCAACAGCGCCAGAAAAAGGTGTTTCATTCGATAAAAATAGAGAATTCTTATTATCAATGTGATGTAGTCGCGATTCTTGTCGAAATTGAAGCAAGCGGTTGATTTTGTGTATTAGTGCAATCAAACTGGATAATAATCTCCGGAGTAATTGAATTCAACTAAATGGTAATTCAAGACTTAATAGCTGGATCGGATGTGTTAAATAAAAAAATCCCTGCCGAACCATCACAAACGACAGGGATTAGAGTTAAGGGAATTTGCTGTAGAGGAAGGATTCGAACCTTCACGAGGAGGTTAGCTGATATTCAAGTAAACTTTAGTGGTCAACCCGTTAAATATCGTTTATCCCTTGTTCCTCACCCCCGAGACAAGAGGGTTTGTCTGCCAAGTTTCAACACCCTACAATGAAAGAACCTTTGACACAAATAACGATAAAAAGACCTATTGCTTGCAAGTAATTTAATGAAAATTTTAAAATATTGCCAATAATGCACTTTATGTGAATTATAAATGCAAAATCAATAAAACTAAACATCAATCACAAGCTTTCATTGAAAACTTGCCAACTTACTTATGGGATAATCACAAGCTTTTTGGTGTTCATTCCGTATTTTACAAAGTAATTTCCAGGCGCAAGACCCATATTCAGGTAATGAACCGGTGCAGGAGTTAAAATTTGTTCAAAAACCAATCGCCCTCCCTGGTCAAATACATACAAGGGTAGCGGCTCGAAATTGTTCAACAACGAAATGGCTAACAAACCGCTTGAAGGGTTGGGATAAATACTCAAGTGGCCCGAAAGAGCTGATGCAAAATATGTCGGATTAAAATCGAAAACGGCCGAAGGAGCCGATGCGCAAACGTTTTGGTTAAACGCAATCGCAGTATAAAGGCCAAGCACCGGGTTTTCAAGGATTGTATCTGATTCATTTTCAATAAATTCACCGTTCAAAAACCAGGCAATGGAATCGGCATTGGTTTCAGCAATTAATTCCCCATTGTCGCCAAGTGAAATAATAGGCGTAGCCGGAATCTCCAGCAAGTCAACACTCACTTCAACCGGCGCTGATGTGCCGCAAATATTGGAAACCACCACCGTTACAATACCCGATTCCGTTGGAAAATAAATGGGGCCCGACTGGTTCTCAGGCAACCAGGTTACATTGTCCTCAAATTCAATGTTTTCCACTATTAATTGAGCTTCTTCGCCCTCGCAAGCAATAAGCTCGCTGGGTGTTACAAGGGGCGTTTCAGGAATGTTTCGTGGAACCACTTCAAAGGTCGTGGCATCGGATGTTCCGCAGGCGTTTTCAGAAACTGCAGAGTAGGAGCCGGGTTCAAAAATTTCGAGGCTGGGGCCGCTTTCGTTTCCGGGTAACCAAACAATGGCATCTTCAGACAAGGCTTCAATAACAATACTGGAATCTGCGCAAAGTCTAAAGTTTACACCCGAAGTAAGTTCAGGTGAAATCGGAAATGATTCACTTACCAAAACCACATCGGCCGATGAGGCCGAACCACAGGAATTGTTGCGCGTTGCACTGTATGTGCCTGCTGAATTCACAACTATTGATGGAGCCACGGTACCCGAAGGTAACCAGGTTGCATTGCCTCCGGATACAGAAAGTGTTACACTTTCGCCCGGACAAAGCGTAGCATCGCCAGTGTTCGAAATGACCGGTGTTGCAGGCAAGGTTTCGCCAATCAACTCAATTTGTGTGGTACGAATGCAGTTTCCTGCAGCATGCTGCAGGACGTAAATGCCTCCTGTGCTTAGATTTAATGTAGCATTACTGCCAATAGGATTGTTATTTAACAACCAGGTGTTTCCAATACTTCCAGCCGATGATGTAAGTGTTACATTGCTTCCCTGGCAAAAGGTATTTCCACTAATGGAACTTGTGATTGAAAGTGGCGTGTTTTCGATCACAGCCAGGCTGGATTTGAAAATGATATCGCCCGAACTGCTGTTGCTGCTATTGGTGGCATTCATGGCTGAATAAAATGTAACAGTACCTGAGCCGGCTGCAGGTGCCGTCCATTGAAAGTTCCAGGTACGGCTATTTGAACCGTTTTCCGCCGTGCCGGCCGATGTATGTGTTATGTAACGCCCGCCACCATTAATTTGCATGCCCGCGGCAGAAATCAGAGTGCCGGCTGTATTGCCATTGCTTCGCTGCGGCGAGCAGCTGAAACCAAACTTGGTGCGACCCGCAGAAGTAACAAATACAGTAATGTTATATGTTTGACCGGGAGTATAACCGCAATCAGGTATGTTGGAAGTAATCCAACCGGCCACATCGGTAACGCCGCCGCCGTGACAACCGCCGCCGGAGCCGCAGGTACGTCCGCTAAATTCAAGTGGAGAGCCTGTATAGCCTGTTGGCGCACCACCCCCGTTGGAATGCGCATCCGGCTTGGGAAAAAATACAATGCCCCCGGCAAGAAGGACGAGTGTTGAGTAGAGAATTTTAAATTTCATGTGGTTTGGTTTGGAGCGTCAAAGTACAAAAAAAACTATTTATTCTTTTTGTTTTGTGTCTATTAGAATGGTTACAGGTCCATCGTTAATCAAGGCAATTTGCATATCGGCAGCAAACACACCTGTTTTAACCGGACGACTCATTTCAGCCGAAAGCTGGTTGCAAAACATTTCGTAAAGCTTGGAGGCAAATTCAGGTTTTCCGGCTCGAATAAATGAAGGTCGGTTGCCTTTTTTGGTGGATGCATACAAAGTAAACTGGCTGATTACGAGCGCTTCACCATGTACGTCGTTCACCGAGAGGTTCATTAAACCAGCCTCATCGCCAAAAATGCGCATGTTGGCAATTTTGGCTGCAAGCCAAACGCAATCTTCAAGGGTGTCAGCATCTTCAATGCCTACAAGCACTAGCAAGCCCTGCCGGATAGATGCAAACATTTCCCCATCAATGCTCACAGATGCCTGACTTACCCGTTGAACAACCGCTCTCATGAAGTTTTATTGAGTTCTTCTGAACTTAACAAGCCCAGGTAAGATGAATAACGTTCGGCTGAAATACGGCCATCCTCAGCGGCTTTCCTGATGGCGCAGCCGGGTTCGTTGAGGTGCATGCAGTTGTTGAATTTGCATTGGCCAGCGAATGCCCGAAACTCTCTGAAATAGTGGCGCATTTCGGTTTTGTCCATGTCAATCACACCAAATTCCTTTACGCCGGGTGTATCTATTATATATGTATCGGGTAAAATTTCGTGCAGTTCAGCAAAAGTGGTAGTATGCTTGCCTTTCTGATGCGCATCAGATATAGAACCGGTGCGAAGTTTTAAATCCGGACAAATACGGTTAATCAGTGAAGATTTTCCGCTTCCTGAGTGTCCCGCAAAGAGGCAAATTTTGCCCTGCATGTCATTTTTCAATTCCTGAATATTCATTCCGTCAATTGCAGAAACTACAAAAACGGGGTATCCGGCTTGTTGATACACATCAATATATTGCGCAAGTAAATCCAGATCCTTATCGTTTTCGCGGTACAAATCGGCTTTGTTAATTACCAAAGCTGCACTTATGTGATAGGCTTCGCAGGTAAGCAAAACACGATCAATAAAGCCCATGGAAGTCCGCGGCGAATGCAGCGTTGCCAGCACGTATGCACGGTCAATATTGGCAGCAAGCACATGTGCTTCTTTGCTTAAATTGATTGATTTTCTAATTAAATAGTTGTCGCGGTCTTCAATTTCGGTAATCCAGGGGGTTTCGCCGTTACCGGCGGATGAAATTGTTACACGATCGCCAACCGCCACTGGATTGGTGGTGCGTAAACCACCGTCTTTTCTAAAGATGCCCTTCACCCGGCAATCGAGAAATTGCCCATCGGAAGTCCGCACGCTTGCAAAACTGCCTGTTGATTTAATAACCAGAGCTTTCATGATTTTGTGGGCGGGGTTCCCTGATAGGGTTTCAAATACTCAGGTTCGAAATAGGCTAAATCTGCAAATTGCTTTTGTTCAAAGGCGCGATGCGCCGAAAGGCTCAATCCACACGCATCGGGTGTTGCTACAAGGTTAAAATTCGATTGCGGAAAGGATGCTTCAAGAATATCGCGGCATTTAGCCGCCCCATCACCGAAAAAAGCAAGCATTGTTTGTTTGTCAGGCGCTTCCAAAGTTTGTTCATTTACAATAAAAGCGCGGTCGGCCATAACACATGTCCCTGCTTTGTCATACATACCCGTGTAAACTTCCATGCGGCGGGCATCAATCATGGGCACGGCTATGCCTTCGAAATGCGGGTGGCTTACGTAAAATTGTTCAGCCATCATTTGCAGTGTAGAAACCGCTATTAGCGGGATGTCTAAGCCGTAACACAAGCCTTTGGCCGTTGAAACGCCAATCCGAAGTCCGGTATAAGAACCCGGACCGCATGATACAGCAATGGCATCCAATTGTTGCTTTTGTTTTTTTGCATCACGTAACACGTTTAAGCACAGCGATACAATGTTTTCAGCATGCTTGTAACCTTCATTTACCGAAGCTGAGGCAAGTACAATACCATCGGCTGCTACGGCAGCTGAACAAACCGGAGTTGATGTGTCAATCTGAAGGATCAGTGCCAATTTTGTGCTTCAATTTTGATCCTCAGTCAGCTTAAGCTGAACTTCAGATTCGTTTTTAAGCAATTTCGAAACCGCCGAATAAGGACCCGTAATAACCATTGATGAATCGGCCTGCAGGCCGGAAGTAATTTCAATGTAAGTATTGTCCTGAATACCTGTGGTCACCTCGCGAATCAGGGCTTTTCCATCTTTCATAATAAAAATAACCTCCTTGATTTCTTCATCGGCATTTTCATTTTCAGAATCGTCTTTTGAGGCCGCCTTTTCATCTTTATCATCATTGGTTTTCCCTGAAATCTCTGAAGCTGTTCGGGTACTTACCGCCATTATGGGCAATGAAAGCACATTTTTCTTGACGTTTGTGCGAATGTCAACCGTGGCCGACATTCCCGGTCTGAATGGACTTAAATGCTCCTGTTTCTCATCAATCAGGTCGAGGTAGGAACTTCGCAGGATTCTTATTTTAACCGAAAAATTGGTCACCTGGTCGGCATTGTTCCCAAGGGCATTTGTATTGGCCGAATTTGCTATTTCGGTTACGATTCCGGTAAATTTCCGGTCGCCGTATGCATCCACTTCAACGTTTGTTGTATCGTATAAATGAATGCGCACAATGTCATTTTCATTTACATCTACACTTACTTCCATTTCGTTGAGGTTGGCAATTCTCAGCAATTCGGTTCCGCTCATTTGGGCGGTTCCCACAACACGTTCGCCAAGTTCCACATTTAGTTTTGAAACGGTTCCCGCTGTTGGGGCATAAATTCGTGTACGCGCCAGATTATCGTTGGCTTCTTTTAGGGTGGCTTCGGCACTTTTAACAGAGTATTCTGCAGCAAGCACGGTTTGACGCGCCGCTTCAAGATCGGCTTTAGCTGCCTCAAACTGCGCTTTGGCAGCATCGAATTCGGCATCCGAAACTGCTTTTTTATCGTGCAAACCTTTGGTTCGGTTATAACTAAGCTCGGTATTTACAAAAGAAGCCTCCACTTGTGCCTGGCGGGCCTTTGAAGTTGCTGCGTTGGCTTTGGCCTGGTTAAGCGCTGCAGCAACGCGGTCGGCGGCCGACTTAATCAGGTCCGGATTGATGGTCAGCAAATGGTCGCCTGCTTCCACTTTTTGACCTTCCTTTACATGCAATTCAACAATTTCGCCCGACACATCGGCACTGATTTTTACTTCAACTTCGGGTTGAATTTTACCGTTGGCCGAAACGGTTTCAACAATGGTGCGGAGTGCCGGTTTTTCTGCACTCACCTCCATACCTGTCGATTTCCCAATCCATCCTGCCTTTTTGGCTACAATACCAAATACGATAAACAGTGTTACTGCAATCAGGATGATTTTAGTTCTTTTTTTCATAAACCTATAGGCTTACCTTGATAAAAATCGAGGACTTTAATGCGTAAAATAAATTCATATCTGGCTTGTGCCAGGTTGCTTTGAGCTGCAAGCAGCTGATTTTTAACCGTATTGTATTCGAGCATATTCACCACACCGGCATCAAAGCGTTCCTGCATGTAGGTAAATGATTCCTCAAAGGCCTGAACAGATTTCCTGGTAGCATTGAAGCGCTCAAATGAGGCTCTGGCATCAAAAAAGGCTGTTTGAATATCTCTGCGAAGCTGATTTTTGCCAATCTGTTCCTGCAAACGGGCATTTTCAAGAGCTATTTTTTGCAGTGAAACCTGGTTGCGCGATCTCAATCCATTGAACAAAGGCACGTTCAGGGAAAAACCAAATGTCCTGTTAAAGTTTTGATCCATCTGATTGCGAAAAGGCGTTAATTCGGTTACCGGAACCTGTACCTCAATATCAATGGGTTGTCCCATGAAGGTTCCCAGATTTTGAGTTTCGGTGGAAAATCCGGTCACGGTACGAGCCAGTTCAGAATATCCGGTTCCAATCCCGCCGAAGGCGCTAAGCGAAGGGTAGTAAGCCCCCCGGGCAGCCTGCACATTTTTTTCGGCGCTCCGAACACTGTAACCTGCACCTAAAATACCAGGCTGGTTGGTCAAAGCCACCGTAAACAAATCACGCTCATTGTAAGGCGGCATGCTCATTTCCTGCTTGCTTAAATCGGGACGTTCCACGTCAAAGTCAGAAGCATCTTCCAGGCCCATCAACTGAGCCAGGGTAAGTTTCGCCAAATCAACCCGGTTTCGCCCTGTAATCACGTTCAGTTCATCGTTGGCAAGCTGTGCCTCTGTTTGTAAAAAATCGCCTTTTGCAGTCCGCCCGGCTTCGTAAAGCAAAGTAGCTCTGTCGCGCTGAATGCGCGAATTATTAAGCTGGCTTTCTGCAATGCTCAATAATTCATCGGCTAAAATAATTTGTAAAAATGCATTGCTCACCTGCAGCGAAACATCGTTGATCAATTGCGCATTTTGGTATTTCGAAGCAATCAAAGCCAGTTCACTGCTCAAAATGGTTTGAGTGTTACTGAGCCCCGAAAAAAGGTTCACCGAACTGCTCAAACTAAAATTTTGAGAAAGTACCCGGTTGGTTGCAAACTGATTGGTGAATGGGTCAATTCGCCGACCAAAGTTATAGGTGTGATTGGCTTGTCCGTTAAGAGTAGGGATGGCTGCTGCTTTATTCTGAAGTGTGGTAATCCGGTTTTGTTCCACCTGCAGGCTGCCCTGCGAAATCTGCAGGTTATGCTCTATAGCATACTCAATGCATTCTTTTAGTGTCCATCGCTTGCTCCGCTGAGCAAGGAGAGTATATCCGCCGCAGAGCGTTAAGCACAAAGCCAGAATCAGATTTTTCATAATCAGGAGGCTGCAAAGGTAATGTTTTAGGTAAGAAAGAAACTGCAATTTCAGTTTGCGATTTTATAGTGTGGGCAGGGGGAACTGTTGCTTATTTTGGTCGTGGTGGTTCAATATGCTTACATTTGCGCCACTCATGAACGAAGCTATTATCACTTTAAAGGCAGGAAAGGAACGTCCTGTTTTACGCTTTCACCCCTGGATATTTTCCGGAGCAATAGCCACGGCCAGCGCACAGCCTGACGATGGTGATGTGGTTACTGTGGTTGATTCGCGGGGAACCTTTTTGGGCAGGGGGCATTTCCAGAATGGTTCTATTTCGGTGCGCATTTTAAGTTTTACCGATACACCTGTGAACCAACAATTTTGGTCGAACCGAATTGCTGCTGCTTTTGAGCAGCGTAAAACGATGGGCTTTCCAAGTAAAAACACGAATTGTTTCCGACTTATTCATGGCGAAGGCGATGGCTTGCCGGGCTTAATCATTGATATTTACGCACATGTGGCTGTTGTTCAATGTCATTCTGTGGGTATGTATCGCTCACGCGCGATGATTTCAGAAGCTTTGATGCAGCATGGCAAAGGTATTTTGGAGGCTGTTTTCGACAAATCGGCCGAATCGCTGGGCTTGTCAGAAGGCAACGGGTTTCTTTACGGGAAAACTGAAGCGGTGGAGGTACTTGAAAACGGATACCTATTTAAAATTGATTTTGAGCGTGGGCAAAAAACAGGTTTCTTTCTTGATCAGCGCGATAACAGAGATTTATTGGCAAAATACTCAAGCGGGAAGCGGGTTTTAAATACCTTTTGTTACACAGGAGGATTTTCGGTTTATGCCCTCGGGGCAGGAGCGAAGCTGGTTCATTCGGTTGATGCAAGTAAAAAAGCCATCGACCTTTGCAATTTGAATGTTGAATTAAATCCGACTTTCGAAGGTGAGCATCTGGCCTTTACGGCCGATGTGCCCGAATGGCTGAAAACCTGCACCGATAAGTACGATGTCATTATTCTGGATCCTCCGGCTTTTGCCAAGCATCAGGAAGCCCGACACAGGGCTGTTCAGGCATACAAACGCTTAAACCTGGCGGCCATGAAAGCCATTGATTCTGGTGGAATTTTATTCACCTTTTCCTGCTCACAGGTGGTCGACAGAGATTTGTTTCGCCACACGATTACAGCGGCATCTATAGAGTCGGGCAGGAGGATTTCGGTTCTGCATCAGCTTACGCAACCGGCCGATCATCCCGTTAGTATTTATCACCCCGAAGGGGAATACCTCAAAGGCCTGGTGCTATTGATTCATTAATTTATTCCTGGCACATGCAAACCACCATTGGTTACCGGCGAATTATTCAATTGGCTCTTCCTATCATTTTAGGAGGAGTTGCTCAAACCATTATTATGGCCACAGATGCTTTTTTCATGGCCCGTGTTGATGAGGTTTCGCTGGCCGCAGTAGGTCTTGCAGGACTGTTTTTTTCGTCAGTGTATGTATTTGGGCTTGGGTTTTCGGTGGGAGTTCAGATTTTAATTGCCCGCCGCGACGGTGAAAAGAACCACTCCGCCATTGGTGGTATTTTCGACAATAGCTTGCTCATTCTGTTTTTAATGTCCTTGCTGCTTTGGCTCGGACTCGAGGTTTTAGGTCCGGTATTACTCAAAACGCTGGTGAGTTCGGAGGCGGTTTATGAAGCCTCCGTTAGCTATTTGGGCAGTCGCAGCTGGGGAATCACCTTTGCGCTAATCAGTTTGGCTTTCCGATCCTTGTTCATTGGCATTTCGCAATCGGCTGTCATTACCTGGAGCACAATTTCCATGGCCGTTGCGAATGTATTTTTAAACTACGCCCTTATTTTCGGGGAGTTTGGTTTTGACGAAATGGGAATCCGTGGAGCAGGCATCGCCTCCTCACTTTCAGAAATTGTCGCTATAATCTGGTTTGTGGCTCATGCATTTATAACAAAAGCTATTGATAAATATGGCTTGTTTAGGTGGAAAGGAATAAGCCGTGATGAAATTTCCGGGGTTTTTTCAATTTCAGCACCGGTCATGTTTCAGAATGTGATTTCACACGGAGGGTGGTTCCTGTTTTTTATCATTATTGAGAAGAATTCTGAACGAGCCTTGGCCATTTCGGTCATCATTCGAATGATTTATATGTTTCAAATGGTTCCCTTTTGGGGATTGACCTCTGCGGCAAACACACTGGTTTCGTACATTATTGGCGAAGGCCGGAACCGGGAAGTGTTTCCGCTGCTTCGAAAAATTACCTGGCTGGCCATAATTTCGGCCACTCCTTTCCTTGTTGCCAATTTGTTTTTTCCTCAATTCGTGCTGGGGCTCGCCGTTGAAGATAAAACCAGCACTTTGTTAATCGAAGCTGTGCCAACGCTTTATGTAGTTAGCCTGGGCTTATTATTGTTTGCTATAGCCGGTGCCGTTTTTGCCGGAGTAACCGGATCAGGAAATACCCGCACAGCCCTGGCCATTGAAATTATTACCATCCTATTTTACCTTGCAATAGCTTGGTTTTTAGGAATATACTTAAAACTAGATGTCGTCTTGGTTTGGTTAACAGAGCCCTTTTATTTTGTCCTCATGGGCCTTATGGCCTTCGCCTATTTAAGAACGGGAAAGTGGCAGAACAGGAAAATCTGAGCCTGCAATCGGTCCCTTTGAAAAGATAAAAAAGAAGGAAGTATGATTATTTCATAACTAAAACTTAACTTTATCATGTATAAACGGGCTTAGCTTTGCCGCATTAATTAAGATATGGTTTAATGAGCACAGAAAACACGAAGATTCTTCTGGTCGATGATGAGCCGGATATTCTGGAATTTATAAGTTACAATCTTTTAAAGGAAGGATTCGAGGTGTTTACCTGCAATAATGGCAAGGATGCAATCCGTCTGGCACAGCAGGAAAAGCCGAGTTTAATCATTTTGGATGTCATGATGCCTGATTTGGATGGTATTGAAACATGCAGAGTCATTCGTGAAACGCCTGAGCTTAAAGGGGTTTTAATTGCATTTCTTACGGCCAGAAACGAGGATTATTCTCAAATAGCCGGTTTTGATGCCGGGGCCGACGATTACATCAATAAGCCAATCAAACCAAGGGTTCTGGTTTCTCGCGTGAAAGCGCTTTTGCGTCGCCAGAACGCCACAGGCGGCGATGAAATCATGGAAGTGAACGGATTAAGCATTGACCGTGAAAAGTACCTGATCATTAAAGATGGAGTGCATATCAATCTTCCCAAAAAGGAATTTGAATTAATTGCTTTGTTGGCTTCTCGTCCGGGCAAGGTATTTACCCGCGAGGACATCCTGAAAAGTGTCTGGGGCGATGATGTCGTGGTGGGCGATCGAACCATCGATGTTCATATCAGAAAGCTTCGCGAAAAACTGGGAGATTCGTACATTCGCACCATTAAAGGTGTAGGTTACAAATTTGAATTCTAAACGCAAATCAGGCTTGTCTTTCGCGCAGCGGATGAATACGTCCACTCCGCGAAGTCTGGCATTGTATCTGGCTGTTTGGTTTGCCACCAGCGTTGGTATTTTTGTGGCTCTGATGGAATATATCTTCCATCTTAAATACACCATCTGGGTACCGGTGGTGGTGGTGGTTTTTACATTTATGCTTTCGTTTTTCCTTTTCCAGTTTGCACTGGAAAGATTTATTTACCGGAAAATCAAGCTCATCTACAAAAACATACATCAGCTGAAGCTGAAAAAAGGTCAGAAACCCAAAACGGTTGATTTAAATACCGACATCATTTCGGCTGTAAATTCAGATGTAGAGGCCTGGGCAAAAGACCAAAAGGAAGAAATTGAGTACCTGAAAAACCTTGAAAATTACCGGCGTGAGTTTCTTGGAAATGTAAGCCACGAGCTTAAAACACCCATTTTCAACATACAGGGCTATATCATGACCTTGCTGGAAGGAGGTCTGGAAGATCCCAACATCAACAGAACTTATCTCGAACGCGCCGAGAAAAGTGTTGAACGCATGGTAAATATTGTTGAAGATCTTGAAATCATTACCCAGTTTGAGTCAGGGCAACTCATTTTGCATAAGGAAAAATTCGATATTGTTGAATTGGCTCGCGATACCATGAACAGTATTCAATACAGTGCAGAAAAAAGCAATGTAAAACTGCTCTTTAAAGACATTTACGAGAAGCCTATTTATGTAAAGGCCGATAAAGAGAGCATCCAGAAAGTAATTAGTAATTTGCTGGTTAATTCAATCAAATATTCCAAGCCTGTTGGCGAAACCAAGGTTTCGTTTTACGATATGGATGAAAATATCCTGGTAGAGGTAACCGATAATGGCATTGGAATCGCCCAGGAGCATATTCCAAGGCTGTTTGAACGGTTCTACCGAATCGATCGAAGCCGCTCCCGGGAAATTGGGGGCACTGGTTTGGGACTTTCTATTGTGAAGCATATTATAGAGGCACATAATCAAACCATCAATGTGCGAAGTACCCTTGGAATAGGGACCACCTTTGGCTTTACACTTACCAAAGCGAAGTAATTTTAGCTGTTTCTTACAGGATTCGATTTTTTTGTTTTTCCGCATCGGCGCGGGATAACAAGGCTGTTTTGGGGGTATAAACACCATTTTTAGAGGTATTCTTACATGCCAGGGCGACTAACCGGCCGGGTGAACGGCAACCCGATTATTTTATCGCCGTTTAGGGCTTTTGAAATTCGGATTGAATTTTCAATTCGAACAATATAACCTCACCAATAAAAAAACAAAGATGAAAAAGGTTACTTTATTTGCTGCAGCTTTTGCAGCGTATTCTTTTAACGCAGGGGCTCAAATTATTGAGTCAGCATGGCTTCCGGCCGCCGGAATGTCTAACAATTCGTTTGTTTGCTCTAATGCAGGCGATTTTAGCCCCGGCACAGCCGGAACCGATCTTACCTGGGATTTTAGCGGATTAACAGCAGACGGTTCAACAAGTTCAAGTTTCATTTCTGCTGCGCAGGTGAACGGGGCTTCAGAATTTTCTTCGGCAAATTTGGCTGTTATGCATGGCGATGTTGCACAGTTTTATTCAGCCAATCAGGCAGCTTTGCAAAGCTGGGGCGAATACGCAGTTAATGGAAATGCTTACCAGATCTATTCAGATGCTAAAGATTTGTTGCGTTTCCCAATTGGGTTCGGACAATCGTTTACGGATGATTATGCATCAGCCAACCGGACTTCTGAAAACGCAGGTGAGTATAGCCGCCAGGGCGTTATAAACGTGGAAGTGGATGCAAATGGAACGCTGATTACTCCTGCCGGAACATTTAACAATGTTTTGCGTGTTAAATCAATTGATACATACCAAAACATTGGTTTACCGCCAACTCCGGGTTCTAATCCAAACGGAACTGTAACTACATACTCGTTTATTTCTTCAGATTTTCCGGGTGTATTTTTAATGCAATACCGCATTGCCGAAATTGGTGGCGGAGCAGCTGAGGTTTCGGCATCGTATGCTGATGCAATGGCAGCAAGCAATGGAAACCGCATTTCTGCTGATGATATCAGCATTTATCCAAATCCTGCAACTGATCACATCACTGTCCGCATTCGCGGTACCATTCAGTTTGTTCAGGTACTGGATGTATATGGCCGTGTGGTTGAACACCGTGTTGCTTCAAGAAACAGTCGTTCTGTTGTTATTCGTTGTGACGAACTTACAGCAGGAACCTACTTTATTAAAGTAATTGATGTTGAAGGCAATAGAGCAGTTAAACGTTTTCGTGTAAATGGATAAGACCCAAAACTGTTAAAGTGCTCAAAACCCCGGCCCATAGCCGGGGTTTTTGTTTTATCCGGGGTATTCAACTCAGCCGGTTATTATGCACAATGCTTTGTTCAATTTTTATATTCATGCTTGGCGAAAACCATTCATCAATGGAGTAATTTTCCTAAAAAAACAAGTATGAAAAACGTTACTCTCTCTTTCGCATGTTTAATTGCATGCGTTGCGCTCACCAAAGCCCAAACGATTACCTCAGCCTGGTCGCCAACACCTTGGGGTGCCAACCAAACCTATGTGGTTGAAAACACGCCAGCTATCTCGCCGGGCGCAGCCGGGCAGTCTCAAACATGGGATTTTTCAGCAGTTACAAGCGATTCTTCTTACATCGAAACCATCGTTCCGCCACAAGGGCAAATTGGTAATTCCAATTTTCCTTCAGCCACAGTGGCAAGAATCATTGAATCGTCAGCATTCTCTGCTGCAACCTATTTTAATGGTTCGTCATCTGCTTTAACCTACCTTGGAAGTTATAGCGAGGCTTCCGGCTTTAGTGCTAATAATATTTATTCCAACCCCGTTGATTATATTCGTTATCCCGTTGGTTTTGGACAATCCTATACCGATGATTTCGACGCCGATATCGGAGCCTTCGGAGTTTCATATGGTCGCGAAGGATCTGTGCTTGTTGAGGTAGATGCGACAGGTACATTAACAACGCCTTTTGGAACGTACAGCAACGTTTTGCGTGTTAAAGCAATAGAAACGTATCAACTTACCGGCTTACCTCCGATTCCCGGAGCTTCAACTTCTGGCGTAACCACAACCTATTCTTATATTTCCGAACAATTTCCGGGTGTTTATTTATTTACCTACAATATTTCTGATGACAATATAGGAAACCTCGACACCACAATGAGTTACAGCGATCCGGGATTCCAGCGTGTAAATCAGATTAACGATAACAAACTTCTGGTTTTTCCTTTGCCAGCAAATACCCTCATTCAGTTTCAAAGCAACGAAAGCATTCATTCCATTGCATTATTCGACTTAAATGGACGTGAAGTGTCTACCACACCATTTAATGGCGCAAGCGTAGCAGAGCTAGCTGTTTCTAAAATCCCTTCAGGAATATACATGGCCAGAGTCCTGTATTCGAATGGAGCCCTTGCGAATAAAAGAATTGTAGTAAGTCACTAGTAAAAGAAAGCTTTTACGATAAAAAGGCTGTTTTGTACTATCAAAACAGCCTTTTTTGCTGAGTAATCAATCACTCCGTGCTTGTACAAAATATACACAATGAATTGTTTAGTTGTTTTAGGATGAATCAAAATATACAGTTAACACAAACTTAATTTTGTAAAAAAATACAAACATGAAAAACGTTACTCTTCCTTTGGTATGCCTTGCAGCATGCTCATTTTATGCAGGAGCTCAAACTATTACTTCTTCCTGGGCACCTCAACCTTTCCGGGCCAATGAAATTCACTACACCGAAAACGTAAGTGGTGTTGAAGTAGGCGCTGCAGGATCAGGTCAAAACTGGGATTTTTCCTCCTTGTCGGATGACTCTGTAAATGTAGAATCTATTGTGCCTACTTCCGGACTTCCTTTTACCAGCGAGTTTCCCGAGGCAACACATGCAAGTGTTGTTTCTGATGCTGAAGGAACCTTTGTATCTTATTTCAGGACATCAGCTTCGGCTTACACACTCCTGGGTGCGGGCATTGAAGGTAGTGGAGCCTCTGGATCTTTTATCTATTCCAATTCTGTAGACCTTTTCAGATTTCCAATTGGTTTCGGTCAGGCGTATAACGACGATTTTGAATCAACAATTTCTGCTTTGGGCTTCTCCTATCAGCGTAATGGCGCAGTTCAGGTTGACGTAGATGGTTCAGGTACCCTAACAACTCCGATCGGAACCTTCAGCAATGTATTGCGTGTTAAATCGGTTGAAACTTATAATCTTGTGGGCTTGCCTCCAATCCCGGGAGCTTCAACCTCTGGTGTGATTACTACCTACAATTACATTTCAGCTGATCATCCGGGTTCTATTCTTTTGAGCTATGTGATCGACAATGATAACATAGGCAACGTTGATACTACAATTGGTTTTGCAGATCCAAATTTTCAGTCAATCGAGCAAATTGCAAACGACGGGTTCAACTTGTTCCCTGTACCAGCTTCCAATCAAATCAATATCACTTCCAATTTAGGGATTGTAAATGTTGAATTGTTTGATATCAGTGGTCGTCGCAGTTCTCAGATTGCTTTTAACGGTGTTTCAAAAGCCCTTGTGGATGTTGCTTTGCTTCCTGCAGGTGTGTATGTTGCAAGAGTGCAACTGGTAAATGGATCAACTGTTAACCGCAGAGTAATAGTAAGTCATTAAGCTTTCATAAATTATTGATCCGTCCTAAATGGATCGACAGATTTAAGACTCAAAACAAAAAAAACTGCCTCAATTTGAGGCAGGTTTTTTTTTGCAAGCAGGTTCAGGTTAGTCATTCTTCGAATGGTCTGTTGACTCAACACGTAATCGTAAAGTGAATCATTGTTTTCCTTTAATCAACACATTAATTTAGTTGCTATTGAACTTCATTGATGTATGAATTTGAACGATGCCAAACAAAAAAGCCGCTGCATGTTGGATGCAGCGGCTTTTTAATCACTTATAAATTCAATTTATGCCAAGCCCATGGAAGATGCCATACGTTTGCGTTCATTCTCATCAAGGAAAATCTTTCTAAGACGAAGCGCATTTGGAGTAATTTCTACATACTCGTCTTTTTGAATGTATTCCATCGCTTCTTCAAGTGAAAACTTGATAGCCGGTGCGATGCGCATTTTATCATCCGAACCGGAAGCACGCATATTGGTAAGTTTCTTTTCAACGGTTACGTTCACAACCATGTCGCCACCTTTGTTTTGCTCACCTATGATCATTCCGGTGTAAACATCCTCGCCCGGGTCCACAAAAAATACACCGCGATCCTGAAGTTTGTCAATTGAGTAAGCAATGGCTTTGCCAGGCTCTTTGGATATAATAACACCATTCATACGCTGAGGAATGTCACCTTTCCAGGGCTCATAGGCTTTGAATCGGTGCGCTACAATGGCCTCACCGGCCGATACCGTCAATAAGTTATTTCTTAATCCGATGATTCCGCGCGACGGGATTTCAAACTCAAGATGCTGCATGTCGCCTTTGGGCTCCATAACACGAAGTTCACCTTTACGCTGACTAACCATTTCAATCACTTTTCCGGAAAATTCCTCAGGAACATCAATGGTAAGGACTTCAACAGGTTCGTTTTTAACACCATCAATATCTTTGATAATAACCTGCGGTTGACCTACCTGAAGCTCGTAACCTTCGCGACGCATGGTTTCAATCAAAATTGACAAGTGAAGAATTCCCCTTCCATATACCAGAAATGAATCTGCAGAGCCTGTAGCTTCTACCTTCATGGCAAGATTCTTTTCCAATTCCTTTTCGAGTCTTTCTTTCAGGTGCCTGGAAGTTACAAACTTGCCATCTTTTCCGTAAAACGGAGAGTTGTTGATGGTGAAAAGCATACTCATGGTTGGCTCATCCACATCAATAGGGATCAGGCCTTCCGGTTTTTCAAAGTCGGCAACGGTATCGCCAATTTCAAAACCATCAATTCCGGTTAAAGCGCAAATGTCGCCAGCCGAAACAGATGCAACCTTCGCCTTACCAAGTCCTTCAAAAGTATAAAGTTCTCGTATTCTTGTTTTTACAATTTTACCATCCCGCTTCACAAGACTTACAGGCATGTTTTCGCGCAGTTCACCGCGCAGAAGTCTACCTATGCAAATTCTTCCAATGTAATTGGAAAAATCCAGAGAAGTGATCATCATTTGAGGCGTTCCTTCATTCACCGCAGGCGGTGGGATTTCCTTGATGATGGTGTCCAAAAGATATTCGAAGTCTTCGGTAGGTTGCTTGTAGTCGGCAGCCATCCAGCCCATTTTTGATGAACCAAAAACCGTTTTGAAATCAAGCTGCTCTTCGGTGGCATCCAGATTAAAAAAGAGTTCAAACACCTGATCGTGCACTTCGTCAGGTCTGCAATTGGGTTTGTCAACCTTATTAATAACAACAACAGGCTTGAGCCCCAGTTCAAGCGCTTTTTGAAGCACAAAACGGGTCTGAGGCATAGGGCCCTCAAAGGCATCAACAAGAAGAAGCACCCCATCGGCCATGTTCAGAACACGTTCAACTTCGCCTCCAAAGTCGGCGTGGCCAGGGGTATCAATAATATTGATTTTAACATCTTTGTATCTAACAGAAACATTCTTAGAGAGAATGGTAATTCCGCGTTCACGTTCAAGATCGTTGTTATCGAGAATCAGTTCACCTGTTTGCTGGTTGTCACGAAACAGCTTGGTTTGATGCATGATTTTATCAACCAGGGTCGTTTTTCCGTGGTCAACGTGGGCAATAATGGCAATGTTTCTAATTGGTTGCATGTCTTATTTTTCGCGGCGCAAAAGTAGTTAATATTAGGGTTGAAAAGCCTTTCGGCTGAATGTTTAATATGAAGTTTACTCAGGGGTTCCTTTTCGGTTTAAAAAAGGTGCTTAACAAAGCAGCACATTCCTGCTCTAATATTCCTCCTGTTATCTCTGTTGATGGGTGAAACAGCCGATTCGCAATTTCAGAAATGTTTCTTTTAGCATCCCAGGCTCCAAAAACCACCCGGCCAATTTGAGTCCAGAATGCGGCACCGCTGCACATAGCACAAGGCTGCAAGGTTACATACAAAGTGCATTCATTCAGGTATTTATTGCTCATGTATTCCGAGGCACTTGTAAATGCCTGCATTTCGGCATGCGCTGTAAAATCCTGCAATTGTTCTGTTCGATTCCATGCACGGGCAATGATTTTATCCTGATAAACAATTACGCATCCTATAGGAACCTCATCGGCATCAAAAGCTTTTTTGGCTTCCCGCAGGGCTTCCCGCATGTAGAATTCGTCTGTCATTGCTTTAAAATGTAGAAGGCTCTGCAAGCATTGCAGAGCCTTCTAACGGAATCAATCAAAAAATAAAAATTATTCTGCAAGAACAATGATGCGGTTTTTAAGCACCTCAACTACTCCGCCTTCAATTTCAAACTGATGGTGAGCAGAGCTCTTGTCTGTTACTTTAACAAGCCCCTTTTTAAGAGCCGAAATCATTGGCGCGTGATCTTTAAGTACGCCAAAGAAACCGTCAATTCCGGGTAGAATCACCGAATTTACTTCGTCCTCAAAAATGCGTTTATCGGGGGTAATTATTTCAAGCAACATAGGAGTTCAATTAATTGGCAGATTCTGCCAGGAGTTTTTTACCTTTTTCAACAGCTTCTTCAATGGTGCCTACAAGGTTAAATGCAGCTTCTGGATATTCATCCACATGACCATCCATAATCATATTGAAGCCTTTGATTGTATCTTCAATTTGCACAAAACGACCTTCCAGACCTGTAAACTGAGTGGCCACAAAGAAAGGTTGAGAAAGGAATCTTTGCACACGACGAGCGCGGCTTACAACCAATTTATCCTCTTCTGAAAGTTCATCCATACCCAAAATGGCAATGATGTCCTGAAGTTCTTTGTAACGCTGAAGGATTTGTTTTACTCGCTGAGCGCAATCGTAATGAGCATCACCAACCACTGCACGAGTAAGAATTCTGGATGTTGAATCTAATGGATCCACAGCCGGATAAATACCTAATTCAGAAATTTTACGATTCAAAACCGTAGTTGCATCCAGGTGAGCAAACGTAGTTGCAGGAGCCGGGTCAGTCAAGTCATCGGCAGGCACATAAACGGCCTGAACAGAAGTAATTGAACCACGCTTGGTGGATGTAATCCGTTCCTGCATCAAACCCATTTCAGTGGCCAAAGTAGGTTGGTAACCTACAGCTGAAGGCATACGACCTAAAAGAGCCGATACCTCAGAACCTGCCTGCGTAAAACGGAAGATATTATCAATAAAGAAAAGGATATCACGACCTCCGCTTTGCTCATCTCCATCTCGGAAATATTCAGCAATGGTTAGTCCTGATAATGCAACGCGTGCACGCGCTCCGGGAGGCTCGTTCATTTGACCGAACACGAGTGTGGCTTTTGAATCTTCCATTTCTTTCAGATCCACTTTGGAAAGATCCCAACCACCTTCTTCCATAGAGTGCTTGAACTCTTTGCCGTATTTAATTACATCACTTTCGATGAATTCACGCAGAAGGTCGTTCCCCTCACGGGTACGCTCACCTACACCTGCAAAAACCGAAAGACCTCCGTAATTTTTAGCAATGTTATTAATCAATTCCTGAATCAAAACGGTTTTACCAACACCGGCACCACCGAAAAGGCCAATTTTACCTCCCTTCGCGTAAGGTTCAATCAAATCAATTACCTTAATTCCTGTGAAAAGGATTTCACTGGCAGTTGAAAGCTCCTCAAACTTGGGTGGATTCCGGTGAATGGAGTATCCACCTGTATTATCCACTTCGTTAATGCCATCAATAGCTTCACCAACCACATTGAAAAGGCGGCCTTTCACTTTGTCTCCAATCGGCATCGTAATGGGTTTGCCGGTTGAAACAACGTCCATCCCCCGACGGAGTCCGTCGGTTGAGTCCATTGATATTGCACGAATGGTATCCTCTCCAATATGCTGTTGACATTCAACAATAAGCTTTTGCCCGTTTTCACGGGTAATAACCAATGCATCTAAAATGCTGGGTAGAGGATTCTTTTCTGTATCGAAACTGATGTCAATCACAGGTCCGATAACTTGTACGATTTTGCCTGTACTTTGGGCCATAGCAGAGTATTTAGTGACTTATTTCAGGCTTTCCTGAAATCCGCTGCGAAATTAATCTAAATTTTTACTGTGTAGAGCATATCTGAAAAAATGAGCAAAAAAACTTTTAAAAGTTATTAATTAGCAGAAAAACAAGGATTTAATATATTCAGGCTGGCATGTTATTCCTTCTTATCTGATTTGTATTTACTCTTAAAATCGTGTAGGTTTGCGCGTTTTCCTGCTTCACTTTGCAAGTTTTTTATTCCATCACAGATTTTCCAAAATTTCCTTTCCCGGTGGTTACCACCGGGACGTTTGATGGCGTTCATCTTGGACACCAGGCGATTCTGAAACGATTGATTGAGACAGCACGCCGTAATAATGGAACGGCCATAGTTATTACATTTCACCCGCATCCCCGACTGGTTTTACAGCAAAATAGTACCGGCGTAGAACTGCTCAATACCCTTGAGGAGCGAATTCAAAATCTGGAAAACGCCGGTGTGGATGCTTTGCTCGTAATCCCATTTACACAGGAGTTTGCACAATGGTCTTCACAGCAATTTATTGCTGATTTGCTTGTGAATACAATCGGGACAAGAAATTTAGTCATCGGATATGACCATCATTTTGGCAGAAACCGCGAAGGTTCCTTTGAAAACTTGCGCCTTTCGGGGCCTCTGTATGGTTTTCAGGTAGAGGAAATTCCCGCCAGGGATGTAGATGAGCTGGCCGTTTCTTCAACTCAGGTAAGAAAAGCGCTTCACAGAGGTGATGTTGAAACAGCTGCTCAATTTTTAGGGTATCTTTATCAAATCGAAGGCTGCGTTGGAATGGGAAAGCAATTGGGACGAACCATTGGTTTTCCAACCGCCAACATTGAAATAAGTGATCCGGTCAAGCTTGTGCCCGCAAATGGAGTTTATGCAGTTTCGGTTGCAATTGAAAATAAGGTTGTTAAAGGAATGATGAACATTGGAACCAATCCAACCGTTGAACGAACAGACACACGCAAAATTGAAGTTCATTTGCTCGACTGGAATGGCGATTTGTATAATAAATGTATCCAAATTAGGTTACACACACGTATACGTGACGAAATTCGTTTTAACAGTCTTGATGAACTTCGCGCTCAGCTTGAGAAAGACCGAATTAGGGTTGCTGATGTTCTGAATACATATATATGAGTAGAATTGTTTTTCTGTTGCTGATGTTTTCTTTTACCTGCTTTTCAGCAGGGATGGCGCAGCCTGACTACCAGCTTCAGGGAAAACTTTATACCAGTCTTGAAGAAGCTCTTGCGCAGCCCGATTCGGTGTTCCGTTTGAGTTTAAGAAGAAAAAAATACAAGACCTTTCCGGTTGAACTATACAGCCTGCCAAATCTCAGAGAGCTCGATCTGGGATCAAATAAAATTTCTTCACTTCCCGACGATATTGGCAAACTGAAGAACCTCGAAATACTACGTTTAAGCAGGAACAAACTTGTTGCTGTGAATAAATCAATTGGCGATTTGAAGCAATTGCGTTACCTCGATTTGGGTAAAAACAAGATATCTTCTCTGCCATACGAAATTGGTAATTTGAGAAAGCTGGAATTTCTTCAGATTTGGGGAAATGAGGTTTCTCAGTTACCGGAAAGTATGAGCGATTTAACAGCGCTTAAATGGCTTGATATGCGCGCCATCCTGCTCACAGATTCTGAACGGGAAGAAATTCTTTTGTTTTTGCCCGATACCGAATTATTGCTTTCACCGGGTTGCAATTGCGGTAAGTAATCAGGCAGCCTTTAAAACAGCCAGCTTCATTTTCCCGAATTTTTCAGCTGCGTAATCTGCAGTTACTGTGATTTTTTTCGTTTTGGTGTCTGAAGGTATTTCAAACATCAAATCGGTCATAATTCCTTCACAAATAGAACGTAGTCCTCTTGCTCCAAGCTTGTATTCAAGAGCTTTTTCAACAATAAAATCAATTGCAGATTCTTCAAACTCCAGCTCAACCTGATCCATCAGAAACAACTTTTTGTATTGCTTCATCAAAGCATTCTTCGGCTCGGTAAGAATTCGTTTAAGCGCTTCAGCATCAAGAGGTTCAAGATAGGTAAGGACTGGTAAACGACCAATTAGTTCGGGAATCAGGCCAAAACTCTTTAAATCCTGTGGTGTGATGTACTGAAGAAGGTTGTTTTCATCAAGCCGGTCGTTTTCTTCGTAGGCATTATATCCAATGGTTTGCTTCTGCACCCGGCGGGCAATTTTTTTATCAATACCATCGAAAGCTCCTCCGCAAATAAATAAAATGTTGCGCGTATCCACCGAAATCATTTTCTGTTCAGGGTGTTTTCTTCCGCCGTAAGGCGGGACATTGACTACCGAACCTTCAAGTAATTTGAGCAAACCTTGTTGAACCCCTTCGCCGGAAACATCTCGTGTAATGGAAGGATTATCACTTTTGCGTGCAATCTTATCTACTTCATCAATGAAAACAATGCCTCGTTGAGCGGCCTCAACATTGTAGTCTGCAGCCTGAAGCAATCGGGCAAGAATGCTTTCAACATCTTCTCCCACATAACCGGCTTCTGTAATCACCGTGGCATCGGCGATGCAAAAAGGGACATTTAAAATCCTTGAAATACTTTTAGCAAGCAGGGTTTTACCCGTCCCCGTTTCGCCAACCATAATGATATTGGACTTTTCAATATCCGTTTCTTCTTCTTTTTTACCGTTGTTTTTTTGTGTCAACCGCTTGTAGTGGTTGTAAACAGCAACGGAAAGAACTTTTTTGGCATCGTCCTGTCCTATCACGTATTCATCAAGATGCGCTTTGATGTCGAATGGTTTCAGAAGGTTGATATCCTGTTTGTGGTCGGAGGTTTTTCTTTCGTTTAGTTCTTCACTAACAATTTGGTACGCCTGAGTAACACAGGCGTCACAAATAAAAGCATCCAGTCCTGCAATAAGAATTGCAGTTTCTTTTTTACTCCTTCCGCAAAACGAGCATTTTTCTTTCATTCTTTCCATTCAGGAAGCGAAATTACTTTTTTCTGCTGAGAATTTCATCAATCATACCATATTCTTTGGCTTCCTCAGCGGTCATCCAGTAGTCGCGATCTGAGTCTTTTTCAACCCTTTCATATGGTTTGCCGGAATGTTCGGCAATAATGTCGTACAGTTCTTTTTTCAGCTTTTGAATTTCGCGGGCTGTTATTTCAATATCAGAGGCTTGACCCTGAGCGCCACCCATGGGTTGGTGAATCATTACTCTGGCATGTTTAAGCGCGGTGCGTTTTCCTGCCGTTCCTGCGCAAAGCAGTACTGCCCCCATTGAAGCTGCCATACCTGTGCAAATGGTGGCAACATCCGGAGCGATAATCTGCATGGTGTCGTAAATTCCTAATCCTGCGTAAACAGAGCCTCCCGGCGAATTCATATAAATTTGAATATCTTTTTTGGCATCAACACTTTCAAGAAATAGCAGCTGAGCCTGCACGATGTTGGCTACATAATCGTTGATACCCACGCCAAGAAAAATAATCCGGTCCATCATCAATCGCGAAAACACGTCCATTTGAGCTACGTTTAGCTGGCGCTCTTCAATAATGGTTGGCGAAATATAATCAGCAGTAACCGACGTGTAGTTATGCAATGTTGCTGAGCTGATTCCGCGGTGCTTTACAGCGTATTTTCTAAATTCATCTGAATTGAACATATTTATCAAGTTTTTAAATTAACAAAGCTTCAGGTATTCTGTTCAGCAATCATGCCTCTTGCCTTTCGCTGACAAAATGTCGTTTCACCTGAGCTTCAAATATTGCAATAAATATTTTAGTCCCGCCCGGGGGGCGGAAGGAAAGATTTCAACAAGCATGTGCTTAATAACACATATATATGTATTATCTTTGTCGCGTTTTAAATAAAATATGGAAAACAACGTAGCAACTGACAAGTACACTCCTTACAAGGTTAAGGACATTTCCCTGGCAGAGTGGGGAAGAAAGGAAATTAGCCTCGCTGAGGCAGAAATGCCCGGTTTGATGGCACTTCGTGAAGAGTATGGCGCAAGCAAGCCTTTAAAAGGTGCCCGTATTGCAGGCTGTCTTCACATGACGATTCAAACAGCGGTTCTTATTGAAACTCTGGTAGAACTAGGTGCTGAAGTTACCTGGTCATCATGCAATATTTTCTCAACACAGGATCATGCTGCTGCTGCAATTGCTGCTGCAGGTATTTCAGTTTATGCCTGGAAAGGAATGACGGCTGAGGAATTCGACTGGTGCATTGAGCAAACATTGTTCTTTGGCAACGAAAGAAATCCGCTGAACATGATTCTTGATGATGGCGGTGATCTAACTAACATGGTATTTGATAAATACCCTGAACTGGCCGCTGGCATCAAAGGTTTATCTGAAGAAACTACTACCGGTGTTCATCGCTTGTATGAGCGCATGAAAAAAGGCACTCTTTTAATGCCTGCCATCAATGTAAATGATTCGGTAACCAAATCGAAGTTCGATAACAAATACGGTTGCCGCGAGTCACTAGTGGATGCCATTCGCAGAGCCACAGACATTATGATGGCCGGAAAGGTAGCTGTTGTTGCCGGTTACGGTGATGTAGGAAAAGGTTCTGCTGATTCTCTTCGTAATTCAGGTGTTCGTGTAATTGTTACCGAAATTGATCCAATTTGTGCATTGCAGGCCGCTATGGAAGGGTTTGAAGTGAAAAAGATGGATGACGCCGTTAAAGAAGCAGACATTATTGTAACTGCTACAGGTAACTTTAACATCATTCGCGACCGTCATTTCAAGAACATGAAGGACAAAGCCATTGTTTGCAACATTGGGCATTTCGACAATGAAATTGATATGGCCTGGTTAAATTCAAATTACGGTCAAACAAAAGACACCATCAAACCCCAGGTTGACAAATACACCATTGATGGCAAAGACATTATTGTTCTTGCCGAAGGGCGTCTTGTGAATTTGGGATGTGCTACCGGGCATCCATCGTTTGTGATGTCCAATTCATTTACAAATCAAACTCTAGCTCAGCTTGAGCTTTGGACAAACTCAGCATCTTACGAAAATAAGGTGTACACTCTTCCAAAGCATCTTGATGAGAAAGTAGCACGTTTGCATTTGGCCAAGATTGGTGTTGTATTGGATACACTCACCAATGATCAGGCTGAATATATTGGCGTTGAAGTTCAGGGGCCATTCAAACCTGAATACTACCGTTATTAATAGAATATCTGTTTATAGAAAAAGCCCCGTTTATCGGGGCTTTTTTGTTTATCAACACATCGGATGCCTCAAAACAGGAAGATTAATTCCAAACATGCAAGGTGCCCGGAGCACTTATTTGCGCATTGTATTGGAGCAATCCATTAATTGCAGGACCATTCATTGTGCTTCCATCAATCAGTGAGAATTTTGAAGTACAACAGGCACAATTCAAGAAAACACCCGTGCTGTCTACAGACACCAAACCGCAGGTTTCTGATGTTTGCCAGGTGCAATGACGGTCAAAAGCAACGTAATCTTCGAAGCCACGGTGATACAAAACAATACCTCTCGATCCTCCATTCAGATAAGTCCATCCGCCTACGGCGTTTAACTGTAAATGTTGAGGCGAAGACAATAAAACGTATTGATCTACCTTAAAGTAAGGTATTCCGAGCTGATCATTCAATTTGTCTTTTTTGCATGATGAAGCCCAGAACATCATTGCAAATAGCATCCACTTAACTGATTTCATCTTGGTTGAAACGATTAAAACAAAGATAACGTATCCTTGTAATTTTATTCTGCATTAGAATATGCGACTTGTCCTTATTAACCTGTTAATTATCTTTTTGTTTGCGCTGACGCCGGATCTGCAAGCGCAAGTGAAGCCCAAGAGTGCTGAACAACAAAAGAAGGAACTGAGAAAGAAGAAGGAAACTCAGATTAAAAAGCAAAACCAGGCTGAAAAACAGCTCAAGGTGAGGCACAAAGACATTCAGGATAAGGCCACGCGCAAACGCATGAAGAAGACCCAGAAAAGGTCCAAAAAAGCAAACAAGTCGAAAAGGCGCTAGAATTGTTCTTTCTTTCAGTTTGATTGCAAGCTGTAATTATTCGATTTCGGATTGCAGCTCCCCTGTATATATTTAAACTGAGCCACTTTGTATTGAACCAATCAATTGATAGTAAGGTATATATGCATTTTGCCTCTTAGCTTATACGTCAATCCGACAAACACTAAATCTTGTTTTTGTTCCTTAAACAAGCTTATTGCAACTTTGTAATAGGGATTTGTGCGATTGATTATTTCTTAACAAAACCAATTTCATAAATTGATAAAAATGAGCTTGGGTTTTTGAGAAAGATTATCAAAAATGCAAAGCCCTTGCAAGAAGGATTGGGCCGTTTTTGGATTAGATTCTCTTTGAATTTGATGCGTTTTTTAAGAAAAATTTCTTTTTTACGGATTGAAAAACAAAGGGTTACCTAAAATTTAACTTTTGTTAATTGTGAACAGCATCAATTTCTATCTTAGCAACCTTGAAAAAAAACGCGGTTAATAAATAAAAGAAGTATGGTAAGAAACATTTACCTGACACTTTTGATGGTTATCTTTTCAGCATCCGCTGCGCTTGCACAAGCAGGAGCGGGTTCCATTAAAGGTATTATCAAGGATTCTAAAACAGGCGAACCTATTCCTTTCGCCAATGTTGTTGTAGAAGTAGGAGGAATCCAAATAGGTTCCGGTCAGTCAAATTTCGATGGTGAATACATCGTCAAACCGGTAGATCCCGGTTCCTATGTGGTAAAAACCAGTTACGTTGGTTACAAGCCGGTTGCTACAACCGGGGTAATTGTATCGTCCGGTAAAATCACTACGGTGGATGTGAAGCTCGAATCTTCGGTGGTTGAAATAAAAACCTACGAAGTAATAGCTTATGATGTCCCATTGATTGATGACTATCAAGGAAAAACGGTTACCAAAGAAGAGATTTATGCCCTTCCAACACGAAATGTGAACTCTGTAGCTGCTACAACCGCCGGGGTTACTCAAACCGATGAAGGTGACGGTATCAATATCCGTGGTTCAAGGGGTGAAGCTACCTTCTACTTTATTGACGGTATTAAAGTAAGAGGGAGTGCCAATATTCCACAGCAAGGTATTGAGCAAATTCAGATTATTACGGGTGGTCTTCCCGCCATGTATGGCGATGCTACCGGTGGTGTTATCAGTATTACTACACGGGGCCCTTCGCCTGATTTCCATGGCGGACTTGAATATGTTCGATCAGTTGATGGTTTCGGATACAATCTCTTGGGCTTTAACTTAACCGGACCACTTTCTTTTAAGCAGTATGCCAATGGCCAACGCAAGCCAAACATTGGATTCTTTTTCTCGTCTGAACTTCTTTCTGAGGCTGATCGTGATCCATCTGCTGTGGGAATTACCCGCCTGAGAAAAGACAGACTCGCTCAAATTGAACAGAATCCTCTTCGTCCGGCTCCTCTTGGAGTTGGTACAGTAAGAAATTCACAATTTGTAAGAGAAAATGATTTCGAAAATATCAAGCGCAAGGAAAACTATGGTTCAAAAAGGGCCAGTCTCGCCGCTAAAGTCGATTTTAAATTGAATGAACAAACCAACTTCACCGTTGGGGGAACATTCGACTACTTTGATTACATGCTTTTCAGCTACAACAATACCATGTTTAATGCTGACAATAACGGACGTGAAATTGATCGCACTATTCGCGGTTATGCGAAAATCACTCAACGTTTGGGCGGTGGAGCCGAAGAAGAAGCTAAATCTGCATCCGTAATTAAGAATGCATTTTATTCAGTTCAGGCCGACTACACGGTTTCTAACTTCAATATTTTCAACAACGAACACGGAGACAATTTCTTTGATTACGGCTATGTTGGAAAATTCAAAACTTTCAAAATTCCATCTTATACATTTGGCGGAGATACCCTCAATGGCCAGATTCCGGTTGTGGGAATTGTGCAGAATGGTTTCAGAGATACCTTATTTACTTTTGAGCCAGGTACACAAAATCCGCTAACAGCCAATTACACAAGCGCGCATTATGCGCTAGCCAATGGCGTTGCTGATGGTTTTTACAGAAACCTTACCCAGGTTGAACAGGGTGGAGGCCTCCTGAACGGATCGCTTCCTCCAAGTACCTATGACTTGTACACGAGCCCGGGCACTACATATGGTTCCTGGTTAAAGGCTCAAAATGAGCAGTATCGACTTGTTGGGCAAGCAGCTGCCGATATTAAAGGCCATGAAATCATGTTTGGTTTTGAATACGAGCAACGGGTTGACAGAAATTATTCTGTTGCTCCTATTGGTCTTTGGACAATTATGCGTCAGCTCTCCAATCGCCATATTGAGCAGCTTGACCTCAATAATCCATTCGGTACATTCAATGAGTTTGGTAATTTTACAGATACCTTAAAGTACAATCGTTTTTACAATCCTGCCAATCAGTCATTCTTTGACAGAAACCTAAGAGATCAGCTTGGATTGGCAGCTGCGGGTACCGATTGGATTGACGTAGACAATCTGGACCCTTCAACTTTTTCTTTAACCATGTTCAGTCCGGATGAACTATTGAATCAAGGTAATTCTTTGGTCAATTATTTTGGTTACGATGCATACGGTAACAAGGTGAAAGGACGTCGTTCACTTGACAGTTTCTTTAATGACAGGGATGAGAACGGAAATTTCAAGCGTGAGCTTGGAGCATTCACTCCTATTTATATGGCAGCTTACATTCAGGATAAGTTTGCCTTCAAAGATTTGATTTTCAACGTTGGTTTGCGTGTAGATAGATATGATGCCAACCAAAGCGTTTTGAAGGATCCATTTTCATTATATGAAACGAGAAAAGCAGGTGAATTCATTTACAATGATGATGTGGCCAGACCTTCAAACATAAGCGACGAATATGTTGTTTATGTGAGAGACGTGAATAATACCGATCTTACTGATGTTGACAATATTGTAGGATACAGAAATGGCCGTCGCTGGTACGATGCTGACGGCCGTGAAATTGCCGATCCTATTGTTATCCGTCAGGCCTCCAATACAGGTCGTGCAACACCGGCTCTTCTGGATCCAAGTAATCAGGTAGTTACTTCAGGTGCTTTTACCGATTATAAGCCTCAGGTGAACTTCATGCCACGAATCGCATTCCAGTTCCCGATTTCTGATGTTGCTCAATTCTTCGCTCACTACGATGTTCTAACACAGCGTCCCAGCGATAACCGATTGAATCCGATTGATTATTTATTCCTTGCCAATACAACTTCAAGTATTATCAACAATCCTGATTTGAAGCCTCAAAGAACAATTGATTATGAAGTAGGTTACAAGCAGGCACTTAACACGAGTTCAGCACTTACCTTCTCTGTGTTTTATCGTGAGCTAAGAAATCTCATCCAGTTGATTCCTGTAGCTTATGCTTATCCGGTGGATTATTCAATGTTCGGTAATATTGACTTTGGAACTGTTAAGGGACTTTCTCTGGCGTACGATCTTCGTCGCACAGGAAATGTGCGACTGACTGCTAACTATACACTTCAGTTTGCTGATGGAACCGGCTCCAGCTCTACTTCAGGTGTGAACTTGATTCAATCAGGTAATCCAAACTTGCGTACCGCGATTCCTTTAAGTTTTGACGTTCGTCATCAAATTCAAACCACTTTTGATTTCCGTTACGATGAAGGCAAATTCTACAACGGGCCAAAATTATTTGGAAAAAACATTCTTGAAAATTCAGGCTTGAACGTGGTGATGATTGCCAACTCAGGAACTCCATACAGCCGCTCAAGTTTCTTCACAGCTGATGCACAAGGTTCCGGTCGTCCTATCCTGAAAGGATCCATCAATGGTTCAAGACTTCCTTTCCAATTCCGTATCAACGTTCGTTTGGATAAAACATTCACCCTACAGTACGGTAAGAAAAATGGTGAGGATGAGCGCAAATCAGCTGATTTGCAGATTTATTTGCTCGTTCAAAATTTATTGGATGCCCGAAACGTAGTTGGCGTTTACCGCGCAACCGGTAATGCTTCGGATGATGGGTTCTTGGAAGCAGCTACTTCGCAGGCTCAGATTGCTAATCAGGTTGATCCACTCGCATTTGCTGATTTATACACTGCCAAAGTAAATAATCCAAACAATTTTGCCAGACCACGGATCATTCGTCTGGGTGCTATTCTTAATTTCTGATAACGAAAATAATTCCGAGTCATTATGAACACTCGTCACATATTAATTCTTTTGCTTGCTTTGGGAATCAGCATACATGCTGATGCAAGAAAGAACCCGAATAAATCGGGAGGAACATCAACCAATCCCAAAAGTATCAATGCAAGTTGTGCCCCCGGATCGGGCCGAACTGACCTTGATTTGAACAACGTTCGAACAACCATCTTCACCTCGGGTGATATGTGGTGGGATTTGAACTCGAATCCACGTTATGAAATCCCAAAGGGATCAAACAAACACTCCATGTTTGCAGGTGCACTTTGGTTAGGTGGATTGGATGGTGGTGGTAATCTGAAATCAGCAGCCATGACTTACCGTCAGGGAGGTAACGATTTTTGGCCAGGCCCATTAAAAATGGCAGATGCCTCTACGGAAGCTGCTATCTGTAATGCTTACGACCGTCACTGGAAAATTACTCGTCAGGAAGTTGAGGAGTTTTATCTTGGAGGAGCCATGACCGAAGTGGTTCAGGATTGGCCTGGCAACGGGATCGATGATGGTATTTTTCCAGGATTTGATTCAGAAATTGCCCCATTTGTTGATGGTAACGGAAATGGTATTTATGAACCGGATTTAAGAGATGATCAGGGGCTTGCAATTGAGTATCCTGCTTACGACATTACCGGTGAATTGGGATGTGATGCCAGACTATATGGTGATGAAACCTTGTGGTGGGTTTTTAACGACAATGGAAATATCCATACTGAAACCGGAGGCTTTCCTTTGGGTATGGAAATCAGAGCACAGGCTTTTGCCTTTGCTACAAACAATGCTTTGAATGACATGACTTTTTACAACTATGAGTTGTACAATCGCTCTTCTTTCACGGTGAACGAAACTTATTTTGGCGTTTGGACAGATCCGGATCTCGGAAATTACACGGATGACTTTGCCGGTTGTGATGTAGGTCGCGGCTTTGGTTATGTTTATAATGGTGACGAAAATGATGAAACGGTTTTCGGTTACGGCATCAATCCTCCTTGTATTGGAGTTGATTATTTTGAAGGGCCGTTTAAGGATCCTAACGGAGTTGACGATACTTCAGATTTTTGCGTTGAACCTCTTGCAGCTGCAGGTCTTGGTTTTGGAGACGGAATCATTGACAACGAGCGTTTGGGTATGGCTCGCTTTACTTATTACACATCTACCGGACCTAATTACGCCAATGATCCTGACAATGGTCAGCACGTTTACAATTATTTGAGAGGTATCTGGAAAGATGGAACACAAATGGTTTATGGAGCAAACGGCTACGGAGCAGGTCAACCATACGCTTACATGTTTCCCGGTGATTCAGATCCGCGTGGTATAGGAAGTATGATTGCAGGTTCTGCGCAAACCTGTTTGCCCGAAGATCAGCCTCAAGCTCCTTGGTCTATCGATCAGTTTGGTGCTGTGCCTCCATCCGATTTTCGTATTCTTCAAAGTGCAGGTCCGTTTACTCTTACTCCGGGTGCGTTTAACAAACTTACGTTTGGAGTTGTTTGGGGAAGAGCTACTTCCGGAGGCCGTTTAGCTTCGGTTGAGGTTGCCAGACGTGTAGATGATGATGCGCAGGCACTTTTTGATAATTGCTTCAGACTATTGGAAGGACCTCAGGCTCCGCCTGTAGAAGTGGTTGAGTTGGATCGTGAAGTGATTTTGAACTTCAATCCTTGCACCAGCAAGCAGCCTGAAGACTATACAGAAACAACTGCAATTCCGGGATTCGGAGATGTTACTTACGAATTTCAGGGCTACATGATTTATCAGCTCAAAGATGTTTCAGTAACCACTGCAAATTTGAAGGATGCCAATTCAGCTCGTCTGGTGGCTCAGGTGGACATTCGGGATGATGTTGTTAATGTTGTAAACAGATATTTCGATCAAAGCATTGAAGAAAGTGTGCCTGTATTGGAAGTAGCTGGTGCAAATCAGGGAATCAGTAAATCATTCAGAATTACAACTGACCTTTTTGCTGCCGGTGATAACCGCCTAGTGAACCACAAAAAATACTACTATATGGTTTTGTCTTACGCAGTTCCTGCGGATGATAGTTTAAGACTCAATCCTGAATTCCCAACAAGTTTTGTAGCTGGTCGCAGAACCTGTGGAGCTGCAGACCTTGTTAAATATACTGCTATTCCTCATATTCCAGCGCCTGAAGCAGGTGGACTCAGCATTCGCTCAGAGTACGGAGATATTCCATCATTAACCCGAATTGAAGGTTATGGTAATGGTGGAAATGTTATAGATCTAACAGATGCTACAATTGCTGAAATTATGCAATCGCCTTATTGGACCAAAAACCCCGTTTATAAGCGCAATGCAGGTCCTGCTTTGGTTAAGGTTGTGAATCCAAAACGAGTTCCTCAGGGGCAATTTGAATTAAAAATATTATCTCTTGATCCTGATTCAAGCGATTACAGATGGGAGTTAACCAGATTTGCTCCAGACGGACAAAATCAGACCATTACAGCCGACCGTACCATTGCACAAAATGTGGAACAAGTGATTGCTGACTGGGGCTTGTCTGTTAGTATAGAGCAAGTTACTAGTCCCGGAGAACTAACAGAAGGGGATATAGGTTTCATCACTGCCACAGAAGAGTACCAGGATAATCAAAAAAGATGGCTGTCGTTTATCGGTGATCAGGAGGGTTGTGATAACGCATTTAACTGGATTCGTTCAGGTTTCCAGGAAGGTGATGACGAGAATCCGAATTGTGGAGACGTTATTATTGGAGGAGTGCCATTGGATCCTACTCAAACCTTTGAGTCAATTCTGGGAGGTACCTGGGCTCCATTCATGTGTGTTTCCAGATTCGACGATGGTCCTGCTTATTCTACGGCTGCGGCTATCCAGTCAAGGAACTTCCTGACGCGGATTCCAAGTGTTGATATTGTATTTACTCCCGATCAAAGCAAATGGAGTCGTTGTGTTGTTTTCGAAACAGGAGATGATCCTAATTTCAACGTAGGCGGTGCCGATAAGTTAAACTTGAGAGCATCTCCTTCGGTAGGTAAAAACGGTCAGCCTGATGGCGATGGTACAGGTATGGGCTGGTTCCCCGGCTATGCTATTAATGTTGAAACAGGTGAGCGACTGAACATAGCGTTTGGTGAGTCATCCAGATTAACAGAAGACAATGGACGTGATATGATTTTCAATCCTTCGTCACGTGATTTGATTTTCGATAATGGTGCATTAAGGAACATACTTGGCGGTAAGCACTTCATTTATGTTTTTGATTCTCAAGGATCGGCATCTTCAACCGACGAAGTTCCGCGTTACGATGAATGTAACTGGATTCGTCAGCGTTTGGCAAACCCTTCAGCGGCCAATAAGCGTAATGTATTTAAGTCAGCGGCCTGGGTTTCAATTCCGGTTGCTACTCCAAATCAGGCTTTCCTAACCAATGATTTGAAAATCAGATTGAGGGTAAACAAGCCATATCAGCAGCGCTACAACGCATCTGAAACTGAAGATGCTCCGGTGAATAATAACAATCCGATGTATTCTTTCAATACCGAAGAGTTGTACGCCAGAGAGAATGATGCATTTGTTTCTGAGGCCGCGCTTAATTTGATTAATGTGGTTCCAAATCCTTATTATGCATATTCCGGATACGAGATTAATCAGCTTGACAACCGGGTGAAGATCACCAATCTGCCCCGTCAATGCGAAATTAAGATTTACACAATGAATGGATCACTGATCAGAAGTTATAGCAAGGCAGATCCATCCACTTCTCTCGACTGGGATTTGAAGAACCAGGTAGGTATCACAATTTCAAGCGGAATTTACCTGATTCATGTTGAGGTACCGGGTGTTGGTGAAAAAATACTTAAATGGTTCGGTGTTATGCGCCCAATTGACCTTGACACATTCTAATTTCAGGAATCAAACAAAGACTTTAGCAAAATGAAAATCAAACATATTTCAAACACACTTGTAGCTCTGACGTTTGTTCTTGCGGCTCCTTCTTTGCGAGCAGGAAACGAGGACCGTGTAGGGCAGGCGGGAGGAACTGAACTTCTGATCAACCCCTGGGCTCGCTCTGCGGGATGGGCAGGAGCCAATACATCCATGGCCAGAGGTTTAGAGGCCCAGTTTTTAAATGTTGCAGGAACAGCATTTACAAAAAATACGGAGGTCTTATTTTCTCGTTCCGGCTGGATGGGCGGTTCTGGTATTTCAATTAATGCATTCGGTTTATCTCAAGGCATTGGTGAAGATAAAACCGGAACCTTGAGCTTGTCCATAATGACCATGAATTTTGGTGACATTATGGTGACGACTGTTGATCAACCAGAAGGAGGAATTGGAACATTCAGACCGAACCTCACCAATATTGGTTTATCGTATGCAAAGGAATTCTCCAACGCCATTTATGGAGGTATTGCCATCAGAACGGTTAACCAAAGTATTTCAGATGTAAGAGCTTCAGGTATTTGTTTTGACGCGGGTGTTCAGTACGTTACCGGAAAAACAGATAATCTTCGGTTTGGTATCTCTCTTCGCAACGTAGGACCAAGAATGCGGTTTAACGGAGATGGTTTGTCATTTAAGGGTACTTTGCCAGAAACAGGAGCCAGTTTAACGGTAGAACAAAGAAGTGAGTCATTCGAAATGCCTTCACTTTTAAATATCGGGGGAGCTTATATTTTTAATAATATGGAAAACCACGAGATTTCTATTGCCGCCAATTTTACATCCAATTCATTTAGCAAAGACCAGGTGCAAGGTGGACTTGAATATGCCTTTAAAAAAATGTTTATGGTAAGGGCGGGTTACATGGCAGAAATTTCCTCCAGTGCCAATGATTCTGATGATCTTACGGTTGCAGGTCGCACAAATGCATTTACAGGACCAACTGCCGGTTTCAGTATTGAAGCTCCATTAAATAAAAAAGGCTCAACTTTTTCTATTGATTATGCTTACCGTGCAACCAATCCCTTTAACGGGGTGCATACCATTGGAGCCCGAATCAATCTCTGATTAAATTTTGTTTTATTGGGATGCTTTTGTAAATTAGCATCCAAACGGAAAGACTCTTCTCAGCGAAGAGTCTTTCCGTTTTATTGCCTTAAATCAATCAATTATGTCAATTACTTATCTAACCGAAGAAGGCCTTCAACGGCTACGCGATGAAATCGATTATTTACGAAATCATGAGCGCCCTTCTATATCGAACCAAATAGCAGAGGCTCGCGACAAAGGAGATCTTTCAGAAAACGCCGAGTACGATGCTGCCAAGGAAGCTCAAGGCTTGCTTGAGATGAAAATCGCAAAAATGGAAGAATTGCTTTCCAATGCCAGGGTGATTGATGAATCTAAGCTCGATAACTCGAAGGTGCTGATTCTTTCCAAAGTTAAAATCAAGAATGTGGCCAACAGTGCCAGTATGAGTTATACGCTGGTAGCCGAAAATGAAGCCAATTTGAAAGAGGGAAGGATTTCAATCAATTCACCCATTGCAAAAGCCCTTCTGGGAAAAAAGGTAGGTGATGTAGTGGAGGCAACAGTCCCCAATGGAAAGGTGAAACTGGAAATTCTTGATATTAGTCGTTAATGGCGTCTATTTTTTCACGAGTTATTCAGGGAGAAATTCCTTCCTACAAAATACTTGAAGATGATTATTGTATGGCCTTTCTCGACGTGTTTCCGCTCGTTGAGGGCCATACTTTGGTTGTTCCCAAGATAGAAGTAGACAACCTATTTGATCTTGATGAGGAAACATATTCAAGACTTTTTGCATTTGCAAAGCAAACCGAAACACTTCTGCGGAAAGCAATCCCCTGCAAGCGAATAGGAATTGCTGTTATTGGACTTGAAGTCCCTCATGCACATATTCATCTGGTGCCGCTAAATCATGTCAATGACATCAATTTTACACAGCCCAAACTAAGCCTTTCAAGAGAGCAACTTTTAGCTGTGCAGGCACAAATACTAAATAAAGCCTAACTTTTTAGTCTTTCAGGATTATTTTTCACAAAGTCGCTCCAGGAGTTGCCACGACTCTTTTTTACCTGCATACTTTCTGTTTTATTCTGAAAATAATGACAAAGAGCTGCTGCCAGGGCATCGGTTGAATCAAGATTCTTTGGCAAATCAGATTCACTAATCTTCAATAAGCGAGCAATCATGGCGGCAACCATTTCTTTGCTCGCAGCACCTTTTCCGGTTATACTTTGTTTGATTGTACGTGGCGAATATTCAAAAACAGGTACGTTTTTATTCAATGCTGCAACCAAAGCCACACCTTGAGCCCGGCCCAGTTTCAGCATGGATTGTACATTTTTACCGAAAAAAGGCGCCTCTACCGCCACCTCATCGGGCTTGTGTTTTAAAATCAATTCTTCAACACATTCATAAATCATCTTTAGCTTAAGTCCATGATTGTCAATTTTATTCAGGTTGAGTTCGCCGAAATCAATCAGTTGAATCGAACTCCCCTGAATATGAATAATTCCAAAGCCCATGAGGTTGGTGCCGGGATCTATTCCTAGAATGACTTTGTCCTTGCGCATGCAGGCAATTTACAATCTTTTGATGGCTCTAAGCGATGATTAACTAATTTCGGAGTTTTGCTATTACTAAGAATGAAGTCATGGAGAATATAATGTTGGGCTGGATCGCATTGCTCCTGCTGTTTTTTGTTCTCGTGCTTATTAGAAACAAACGACCCGGAAGCAACATGTCAGAAAAGAAAGCAATATCTATTTCTGTGGTTGTTCCCTTTAGAAATGAATATGATAATTTAAAAGCTTGTTTAGAATCATTGTTCATCGAAAATATTCAAACAAATGATGAAGTTATTTTTGTAAATGACCATTCTGAAGATAGGGGGGGAGAATTCCTGAAAAATAACTATGAAAACATTGTGTTGCTTGAATTAAAAGACAACGAATCTGGCAAAAAATCAGCCTTGAGCAAAGGCATTGATTATGCAAAAAATGATTGGATCGTAACATTGGATGCCGATTGCAGAGTGAGTCCCCGGTATTTGAATACGTTGCGATCTGCTATGGATTCCTCTGCGGATTTGCTACTGGCGCGTGTTTTTCCAAACCGTGGTAATAATTTCACATTGTTACTTCTTGAGCAATTTGAGTATGTTTTATTAAGCACTTTGAGTTTATTCAGCTCCCAAATTAAATTACCATTGCTGGCATCAGGCGCAGCTTTGGCATTCAGAAAAAGTGTTTGGAATAAAGTGAATAAATACAACAATCACTTGAATGTAAAATCAGGTGATGATATTTATTTACTGCGTGATTTCTTTTTGAATAAAGCAAGTATTCAATTTGTTGAGGATAAGGAAGCTATTGTTTTAACAAATGCTTCAGGTGATTTTAATTCCTGGCTTCGCCAGAAGTCCAGATGGGCAGGCAAACGCAGGATTTATCCGGACAAAAAAAGAAAGGCATTGGGTTTGTTTTTTTTAATTCAATTATTTATTCCTGCTATTTTTATTTTATTTCATTTAAAGCTTTTTTTATTATTTATTGTTGTAGAATATATATTAATACGTTTATTGCTTAGATTTCCGGAATTAAATAATAAGTATTTACTATTACTTTGGATTCCTGTACGAATTATTTATCCTTTTTTAGTGGTTTTGATTATGTTTAATAGTCGAAAGAAATTAAACTGGAAGGGTCGGACTATTTAGTGTTTTGGCTTTTCTAACTTTGCAATATTGTATCATGGAAAAAATTCTCAATTACATCGGGGGTCAATTTATCCCGCCTGTGGCGGATGAATGGCTGGATAATTTAAATCCGGCACTTGGGCAAACTTACAACTTGATTCCGGACAGCACCTCTGAAGACGTTAACCTTGCGGTTGATGCGGCCTCACAGGCATTTCAAGCTTGGGCTGACACACCAGCTGCGCAGCGGGCTGCCTTTATGAACCGCATTGCCGACTTGATGGAGCGAGACCTTCATAAATTGGCTGAGATGGAGAGTCGCGATTCAGGAAAACCATTGCATGTATCGCTTTCGGTTGATATTCCAAGAGCCATTGCCAACATTCGTTTTTTTGCAGGCGCCATTCAGCATGTTTCAGCTGAATCGCATGCCATGGAAGGCCTTGCAATCAATTACACTTTGCGTCAGCCCCTGGGTGTGGCAGCATGTATTTCGCCATGGAATTTGCCACTTTACCTGTTTACCTGGAAAATAGCGCCTGCTTTTGCTTCCGGAAATACAGTGGTAGCAAAACCATCGGAGCTTACCCCCATGACAGCGTATTATTTTGCACGGCTTTGTGCAGAAGCCGGACTTCCGGCAGGGGTAATTAATATTATTCATGGCAGGGGTTCATCGGCCGGAACGGCCATGGTAGAGCACAGCAAGGTTCAATTAATTTCATTTACAGGCGGCACCAAAACAGGCGAAATTATCGCTGCAACAGCAGCACCCCGCTTTAAAAAACTTTCGCTTGAGCTAGGCGGTAAAAATGCCACACTGGTATTTGACGATTGTGATTTTGAAGAAACGGTATCGGAAGCTACCCGGGCAGCGTTTTCGAATCAGGGACAAATTTGTCTTTGTGGCTCCAGAATTTTGATTCAACAAAGCATTTACGAGCAATTCAGGGATGCTTTTGTGGAGCGGGTGAAGCAATTAAAGACAGGCGATCCTTTTCTTCGGGATTCAAATCTGGGATCCCTAATTTCGGAGGGGCATCTGCACAAAGTGCTATCTTATATTCAACTTGCCAAAGACGAAGGTGGCACAGTGTTGTGTGGAGGAAATCAGGTGTATCCCAAGAACTGTGAGAATGGTTATTTTTTGGAGCCGACAGTGATTGAAGGTCTGGATTCGAATTGCCGGGTGAATCGGGAAGAAATTTTCGGACCGGTTGT
>Ga0169931_10001072_pt1 | contig 44937 bp, 34 predicted proteins | sample Kivu_15m_20L_FD_129675 | JGI IMG/M metagenome (GOLD analysis project Ga0169931, IMG submission 129675) | Freshwater microbial communities from Lake Kivu, Western Province, Rwanda to study Microbial Dark Matter (Phase II) - Kivu_15m_20L... | ecosystem: Environmental > Aquatic > Freshwater > Lake... | reverse complement strand
GCAAGCAGATGGGCTGTTCCCATGCATCGTTCAACGGGAAACCTGCAGCGTCTGGCCGGGATGTATGGAGTCGTCCTCATCGAGACGGTTCATGCGCAAGAGCTCTCGCGTCGTCAGTCCATGGCGTCGCGCGATGGCTGACACGGTATCGCCTCGCCGCACCGTGTAGCGCCGCGTTCGGGCCGGCGCGGGAGCGGGCTCGTCGTTCTGTTCGAGATGGGCCACGTATTCGGCCGAGTTCAGGTGAAGCGGAGTGACCTGCGATTCAAGCCTGACCATGGACTGCGAGAGATCGAAGTCTGTCGGAACGAAGATCTGCAGCGTCTGCCCCGAAAAAATGGCCGCGTTGGGGTCGACGTCGTTCCAGGCGGCCAGCTCGTACAGGTCTACCTGAAAATGGTGGGCGATCTGCGCCAGCGTATCGCGCGCATTCACATCGTAAAATACACGCTGCGTTTGTGGCACCTCGTAACGGGTGGGTGGCAGCACCAGCACCTCCGGGGTGGCCGGAGATTCCGCGGGGGCACGCTCGCGCCCCGTTCCGGGAATCAGGACGGTATCGCCATACACGGGTTCATCGTCGCCCTGAAGTCCATTGACCTGCCGGACCACGCGCTGTGGTACCTCGAACGCCGCGGCCAGATCGGCGACCGTTTCGCCGAAAAGTACGACCGTCTCGGTGTGCTCCTGACCGTATCGCCTGCTCAGGTCGTCGTAGGCCTCCACAAAGCGGGCGGTGCTGCCCACGGGAAGGCGCAGCGCAAATTCGTCGGAGCCGGGCGTGGTGTTCAGCAACAGCGACGGATTGTACTCCCTCAGCTCGGCGATGGTCAGGTCTGCGGCATCGGCGAGCAGCGACAGCCGCACATTGCCGGGAACCGGGACCGTATCAAACTGCCACGGGTCGTCGTGCTGCAGTCCCTCGAACCCGAATGCGCCACGGTTCATGTCGATGACGGCCAGCGCGATCGCCCGCAGAGCATAACGACGCGACGCATCGTAAATGCATCCGTACACGTCCATGTTCCAGAAGTTGGTGACGTTGTGCTCGCGCACTTCACTCCGCACATGACCGCCGCCCGCGTTGTATGCGGCCAGCGCAAGCGGCCAGCTGCGAAAGGTCTGGTGCAAGTCCAGCAGGTGCTGCAGGGCGTGCCGCGTGGCCAGAACCGGATCCCGGCGCTCGTCCACATAGCGGTCGATCCGCATACCGTATTCACGCGCAGTCACCGACATGAACTGCCACATGCCCACCGCGCCGGCGTGCGAGCGGGCCGCCGGCGTGAAGCTGGACTCGATGGCGGCGACCCAGAGCAACTCACGAGGGGCGCCCAGCTCGTCGGCCACATCTTCGATCAGCGCCCGGTATCGACCAGCACGCGCAAACCACCGTGCCGCGCGCGTACGGCCTTCCGTGTTGTAAAACTCAATGAACTCAATGAGTAGCGCGTGCTCAACGGTCTGAAGGTCGAACGGTAGCCGCGTGATGAGAGCGGGGTCAAAGGACAGCTCTGGCATGGACATCACGAGCGTTTCTGCTGTCGGTGAGGCCGGTTCGAGCGAATCGTCGAAAGGGGAAACGCTCATGCCGATGCCAGCGTGGGCCACCTCGGGTTCGTCGAACACGTCTTCGTAGATGCCGTCGGTTCCCACAAAGCCAGGGAGTGGACCGGGAAGTCGATCGGACAGGAAACGTCGTTCGAGCTCCAGCGTCTCGTCCAGCTCCTGAATGACGGCATCATCGGTTCCAGAGCCCTCATCCAGCTGGGCGGTGAGGGTTTCCGGCGCGTGGGTGCGATCGTCGTGGCCGGCAGGGGGCCCAACCTGAACAGGCAGGGCGGCGTTGGGTTCGGACGCCTGAACCGGATACACCAGCAGCGTTGAACCGAGCAGCAGCCCTGCAAGTGCGGGCAGCGGGAATCTGGCCGTGTGTCGAGTCATGCGATGGCAATGGACACGGAAAAGGTGGGAGGCTCGGGCGCAGACCCTGAGCAGCCGTATGGCTTGAACACCGTGTCCGGTGATGGGTCAAGTGCAGACCCGACTGGGATGGGTGACGGGCAGGGTTCTCGGCTATCGAACGCTTTGTGCGGCAGGGAATGACCAACGAACCAGGCGGGTTGTGCAGGACTCCCTGTTGCCATGCCGATAAGGGTCCATGCTGATTCGCTTTTCCTTCCTGCTGAGCCTCGCGCTGGTGCCTTTGGGCGCTGCGTATGCGGACACCGACGCCCCGGTGGCTTCGGTCGAGGCGCTCTGTGCGCTCTCGGCGGCGCAGCCGGTGATGGCTTCGGAAGTGGCGACGCTGTCGGACTATCGGCAGTTGGTGGACGAGGCCTGCGTTCGGGTCTCGCTTCTGGGCGGCAGCTGTGAGAACCCCGATCTGGCGCACGCTGCCGGGTTATGGGCGTGGGGTTTCGCACGAGCCAGACAGCTTCTGTCGTTGCACGAGGTGACGCTCGCGCCTGGCAGCTTTGTGATCCTGCCGTTTGATGAGCAGCAGCAGTCCGTGGAGCTGCCGCTGGATCTGGGCGCCACCGTGGCTCATGGGGTGCAAATCAGGACCCTCGGTGACGATTCCCCCATCATTTTCCCCCTCGCTGCCGACCGCGTCGAGGCGTTCGCCTGGGCTTCTTCCATGGAGCAGCTCGCGGTGCGACTGGTGTTTGAGCCTGCGTCGATCGATACCCCGCGCTCGTCGCTCTGTTCGAGCGACGAGCAGAGCCTGACCACACTGACGGTACACCCGCTTGAAGTGGCGTTGGTGAACGCTCAGGATGGCAGCGTGTACGCGAGCGTGAGAGGGGCCGAATGGTCGGACGCTCGTGTACGTACAGGTGCATCTCCGTCACAGGGCTGGACTGTGGCAGGGCTGCCGCGTGCGCAGGTGCACGCATTTCGCAGTGAGTGCGAGCGCGACGCGCTCGGTGACGGCGCTGTGTGGTTGCAGATGATGCTCGAGGCGATGCTGTCGCTTTGCTATCTGGACGCGCTACCGAGCAACTATGGGCTGCATGGAGCCATGACGCTCGGGCTGGAGATCGATGCCAGTGGTCAGGTCGGTGCGCCGGAGATCCTGATCGACGCGATCGACAGCGAAGACCTGCACACCTGCCTGCAGGAAATGTTGCCGCAGCTGACCATCCCGCCGTCCATGGTGGACGGAAACGTGGACGTAGTGGTCAACGTGTCCTACGAGTTGTGCTCCGAGCTGTGAGCCGGCTTGCCGGAACGACAGGACGAGCATGAATCTTCGGAGAAGCATTGAGTCAATGGGTGCCGCGGGTGTTGCGTGGGTCGAGGGTCTGGGCAGCCTCGGTCTCCTCACCGGACGTGGAATGGCGTTGACGTTTCTGCCGCCCTTTCGGGTTCGCCTGTTTCTGGACGCCATGCAGGATGTGGGCGTGGGGTCCCTGTTCATTGTGCTTCTCACAGGCGGATTTTCGGGCGCTGTGTTCTCGCTGCAGTCCGTGTCTGCGTTTCGTATGTTTGATGCGGAATCGCTGGTGGGCACGACGGTCGCGTTGACGCTGAGTCGCGAGCTGGGCCCGGTGTTGACCGCCCTGATGATCGCAGGACGGAGTGGCTCGTCGATGGCCACCACGCTGGGCACCATGCGAGTGACCGAGCAGATAGACGCCATGGAGGTCATGGCCGTGGATCCGGTTCATTATCTGGTGACACCGCGCCTGTTCGCCACGTTGATCATGGCTCCACTGCTGAACATGCTCTTTGTGTTTATTGGCATGGTGGGCGCCTGGTTCGTCGCGGTGCATCTGAAAGGCGTCGACCCGGGGCTCTTCATGGGCAGTATGGACGGCATTGTTGTGCCTTCAGACCTGACGTACGGCGGCATCAAGGCAGCGGTGTTCGGATTGGCCATCGCTGCGGTCGGTTGCTACAAGGGCTTTTACGCCTCGGGTGGAGCCAAAGGCGTGGGTGAAGCGACCACTCAGGCCGTCGTGATGGGTTCGGTGTCTGTTCTGGTGATCAACTACTTCCTTACTGCCATCATGTTCGGATGAACCTCCTATGAAATCGTGGATGACTCCGTTTCAGGTAGGTCTGGTCATGCTCGCGGGCATCGCCGCGTTCGTGTTCATGATCGGCACCGTGAGTACGGACCTGCTTGGCGGGGGCCGCGGTTACACGCTTACGGCCCGCATCGATGATGCCACAGGGCTCGTCGTGGATGGACGGGTGATGATTGCCGGCATCCCCGTGGGGGCGGTCGAGAATGTGACGCTGGATGGTGATGAAGCCGTGCTTACCCTGCGCGTGCGGGACGACGTGGAGCTGTTCGCGGGCGTCGAAACGCCCGGGCAGGGCGGTGAGGCGTATTTTCTGAACGGCGCCACCCTCGCCAGGAAGTCGGCGTCGCTGCTGGGTGACTACTACCTGGAGCTTACACCCGGGATTGCCGGAGAGCGCCTCGCGGATGGCGATGAGATTGTGAACATCATCGAGCCGGTCAGCACCGACACCCTGATGGAGCAGATGAGTGGGATCGCGACCCACCTGGACGCTATCTCGGTGGATGTTCGTCGGGTGACCGCGAATCTGGCCGAGGTGCTGGGCGACGAGGAAGGGCTGCAGCGGCTGGAGCGGATCGCGCAGGAGCTCGAGAATACGACGGTCGCGGTGAGTGGCATCGCACAGGAGAACCGCGCCCAGATCGCCGCGATCATCGACAATCTGGATTCCCTGTCGGGGGATGCACGGCTGGCCATGACGGACGTGCGCGGCGTTGTCGGCGATGTCCGTGGTATTGTGCGCGCTGCGGGTGACGATGTGGATGCTGTCATGGCTGATGTCCGCGCGCTCAGTCAGGAGCTGCGCCTGCTCGTGGCACAGAACTCTGGCGACGTCGCAGGGAGCCTGCAGACGGCTCGCGCGACGCTGGAGCGGCTCGAAGCGGCGGTGGAAAGCCTGAATTACTCGCTCGATAACGTCGAGGTGATCACCGACCGGGTCGTGGACGGTGAGGGCACCATCGGCCGTCTGGTCAACGATCCCGCCATCGCCAACGAGACACAGACCCTGCTGGAGGGCGCCAATAGCGTGCTCGGTGGCGTGACGCGCATTCAGACCTGGATCGAGATGCGCTCGGAGTATGATACCGCCGGGTCGGCTCTCAAGAACTACCTGAGTCTTAGTCTTCGACCCAATCCGGATAAGTTCTACATTTTTGAGCTTGTGGACGATCCACGTGGCTCTACCGAGATCATTCGAGAGTCTCGGCTGCAAAATGACCCCGACGAGCCGGGCGCTGTGTACGAAGAGACCGTGCGCACCACAGATGCCTTCCGCGTGTCGCTCCTTCTGGGGCGCCGCTGGCCCGTGACGCGCAATCGCTCGCTGCTCGTGGGTGGCCGCTGGGGCATTATTGAAAGTACGGGTGGCTTTGGTCTCGATGTATGGACATGGCGCGAAGCGCTTCAGGTGCGGGCCGACTTCTTCGATTTTCTGGCCAACGATTATCCTCGGTGGCGACTTTTCACCATGCTCCAACTGGACGCGTTTGCACCCCGCAGCGGCTTTCTCTCGCACCTGTTTCTGCAGGGAGGCCTGGACGACGTCCTGAACGACGACTCCAGATCATGGTTTTTCGGAGGGGGCATTCGATTCAACGATCTGGATCTGAAGGGACTGCTGATCGCAGCGCCAACTCCCAGCTTCTAGGACGGTTGCAGGGCGGTGGTCGATTCCAGCGGGGGTGTTCCTGCCTGTTCGCTCGTCCATCATGCAGCTTGCCGGCAGGCGCGGAATCTTTGTACGAACGGGTTGCGTATGTGGAACCTTCTTTTATGGCCGGAGTGTCATCATGGTGCGAGCTCAACGTCTGGTGTCCTGTGTTCTGCCGCTTCTCCTTGTGGCTTGCGGTGACGATGCTCCCTCATCGCCTGAACTCGCGGATTCGGGGGTGACGCCCGACGCGTCAACGGACGCACCAGACACCACGGACGCGGCCGTAGCGGAAGATGCCACGCAGGACGTAGGCCCGCCACCGCTCCCTGAGGAGACGTGCGACGCGTCGTTGCGCCCTGTGGTGATGGCGCACGGGTTTCTGGCATCGGGAGATACGTGGGGACTGCACTTTCAGCGCTTTTCGGCCAACGGCTTCTGTCGCAATCGCCTGTTTGCCTATGACTGGAACACGCTGGATCGCAGCGTGGACGGTAATGTGCTGCTGGACGCGTACATTCAGCAGGTGCTGGCAGTAACCGGCGCGACGCAGGTGGATCTGGCGGGTCACTCGGCCGGTGGCGGTCTGGGGTACACGTATCTGGAAGACCCGGAGCGTGCGTCCCGGGTTGCCCACTATGCCCACATCGGAAGTTTTCCGAATGACGCTCCCGCCGGGCCCGAAGGTGCCCCTGTTGCCACACTGAACCTGTACAGCGCGGGCGACACGATTGTCGCCGAAGCGGCAGATATCCCGGGCGCGACGAACGTGCGGCTCGAGCAGGAGGACCATTACGGCGTGGCGACAAGCGCAGCATCCTTCGATGCGATTTACCGGCACTTTCAGGACGGTACGGCTCCAGTGACCACAGCAATCGAGCCGGATGCCCGGCCCGTCATATCGGGTCGTGCGCTGTCATTGGGCGAAAACCAGCCGGCTGCGGGTGCAACGGTCGAGATCTGGCCGGTCAACCCAGCCAACGCACAACGGGTAGGCGAAGGTCCGTTGGCGGTGTTCACGGCCGATGACGCAGGCTATTGGGGACCCCTCGAAGTCGAGCCAGGCACCTATTATGAGTTCCTCGTGGTGCCTGCGGGCGATGCGAGCGTCCCCGTACACTACTACCGCGAGCCATTCGTGCGTTCGAACTCGCTGGTGTATCTTCGCACGCTGCCTTCTCCCGGTACGCTTGCCGGCGTGTTACTGGCCGACCTGCCGTTCAGCGACGAAGCGACGATTCTGGTCAATTTCACCTCCAGCACGGGCATTCTCGCAGGGCGCGATTCGCTGGTGATCGATGGCGTTGAGCTGTCGACGGAGGTGTTCGCAGCGGCTGAGCAGACCACCATCGCGCTGTTCGTCTATGACGAGAATCGGAATGGTACGAGCGACGGTACTTCGGTGGGCACCTTTTCGGGATTTCCGTTTCTGAAGGGGGTCGATCGGTTTCTGCCGGCGGATCCGGCTGGCTTTGTTGAGGTGAACCTGAACGGTCGGGTGCTGCGTGCGGCCCGCTGGCCGTCGGCATCGGATGGTGTAACGATCACGATCTTCGATTGAGCACGTGTAAAACGTGCAGCGAGTGCGCTGAGACGGCTGGCCGATGCGAAGGGTCAGCTAAGGGCGCGAGGGATCCTGAGTGCCGGGCTGAATGGGAGATTTCACGGATTGCACCATTGACGCGGCATCGTGCCGCGCTAGGGTGCAACGCCTTCGCGCAGGGATGCGCCATATCTGTTCAGGTGATGCTGTGAAGATTCTGGTTCGTGAGCTGTCGGCAGGCGAGAACCCCTTCGACTTTCAAGTGCCCGTCGGCGAGCTGCACACCGTGGTGCGCGACGCTGACGACCTGTACTACGCGCGCGAGCACGGCGCTCAGGTGGCCATGGTGGTGGACAAGGTCGACGAAATTTTGTCGGTGCGCGGTCGTATCGCCAGCACGGGTTGCGGATTTGAGTGTGCGCGTTGCCTGAAAGAGAACGAGCGTCCGCTGGATATTCGTCTCCGGTGGACGCTTGTGCCCCGCAGCACCATCGCGCGCTCGGCGAGTCTGTCTGCTGAAGAAGAAGTGGAGCTGACGACCGATGATCTGGATGTGTCCTTCTTCGACGGCGAAGAGATCGACCTGATGGAGATCGTGCGGGAGGCGATTCTTCTGGAACTGGACCCTGCGCCCCGGTGCGAGGTTGACTCTTGCGAATTTCAAGGGTATGCAGCGCGTCCCTCGCCCGAGGCCGAACCGGAGATTGATCCCCGGTGGGCGCCGTTGCAGGCGATGAAAGAGAAGCTGAAGCACAAGAATTGAGAGCCGAGAGGCTCCCTTTACCACATCGAGGTTCCGATGGCTGTCCCCAAGCAGAAGAAGAGCAAGGCCCGCACTCGCCAGCGTCGTTCCATTCACGACCGCATCACGCCAGCCAACGTCATCGCTTGCCCGGCCTGTGGCGCTCCCAAGCTGTCGCACCGCGTGTGCCTCTCTTGCGGAACCTACCGCGGCCGTCAGGTCGTGCAGATCATCGAGCGCTAATCGGGTGACGTTATGACCGCCTCTCGTGGACAGGTTGCCATCGCCTCCGACCACGCCGGAGTTGCGGTCAAGCGTGAGCTGATTGAGTTTCTGGCCTCCATCGGGTTTACACCTGTCGATCTGGGGCCGGCCTCCACAGAAAGTGTGGATTACCCCGGATTTGCTCGCTCCCTCGCTCAGTACGTGGTCGAGGGTAAGGCTACCTGGGGTATTTTGATCTGCGGCACCGGCATTGGGATGTCCATCGCCGCGAACAAAGTCGCGGGTGCCCGGGCCGCCCTCTGCATGGAGCCTTTCAGCGCGTCGATGGCCCGGCAGCACAACGACGCCAACATCCTCGTTGTGGGTGCACGTGTGACCGGCCCTGAGCTGATGCGAGCGATCATTCGCTCCTTTGCAGACTCAGCCTTCACCCCCGGGGACGATGGTCGACACCTGCGACGTGTCCGGGCCATTGAACCCGCCTGAGGAACAGCGCGCGCAAGCTGTTTCTTGTGAAAAGCCACTGAATCCTCTCCCCTTTATTTTCGGACAGTCCCCCGCCGCCGGACGTCCCTCACCCCGCACGTGCTCATGCGCTGCCCTCGTTGCGCTCACCCCGACGATCAGGTCATCGACTCTCGGCCCAGCAAATCCGGCGACGAAATTCGACGTCGGCGTGAGTGCGTTAGCTGTGGATTTCGTTTCACCACCTATGAACGTGTCGAACTTCAGCTGCCCGTGATCGTCAAAAGGGATGGCCGGCGAGAGCCCTTCTCTCGAGACAAGCTGCGCGCAGGACTTCGCACGGCCTGTCAAAAACGGCCCATTGCTTCGGAATCCGTCGACAAGGTGGTCGAGCGCATCGAATCCGACCTGGCGACTCAGGGGGTTCAGGAGATCTCATCCCGCCAGATCGGAGACTGGGTGATGGGGGCGTTGCGAAATATTGATGAAGTCGCATACTTGCGCTTCGCGAGTGTGTATCTGTCCTTCGAGACCCTCGGTGAGTTTGTCTCCGAGGCTGCACGGGTGCAGAGAGAAGCTGACTGAGTCGCTCGCGTTTACCGGCACCTGAGACTTATGATCCCATTCGCTTCGCAGGCTGAGGCCGACGCTCACTTCATGCGCCTGGCGCTTGTTGAAGCCGAACGGGGGAGAGGCACGACTCACCCCAACCCCATGGTAGGTGCCGTCATTGTCCGCGAGGGGCAGGTCGTGGCATCTGGGTTTCACGAGCGCGCCGGTCTGCCACACGCCGAGGTCATAGCTTTGCGCGCTGCGGGGGATATACCCCTTCATGACTGTACGATTTATGTGACACTTGAGCCCTGCAGCCATCATGGTCGCACGCCGCCCTGCGCGGATGCCGTCATTCAGGCTGGTTTTGCCCGCGTCGTCTGTGGCATGATCGACCCTAACCCGCTCGTCGGCGGTCGTGGAATCGAGCGGATTCGCGCCGCAGGCATCGATGTCGTCGTCGGAGTGCTCGAAGCCGAGTGCCGAGCGCTAAACGAGGCGTTCATCACCGCCTTCACCTGCGGGCGACCCTGGGTGTCCGCCAAAATCGCCAGCAGCCTGGACGGCAGGATCGCCACGCGCACCGGTCATAGTCAGTGGATCACCGGCGCCGAGGCGCGTCTTCACGGCCACACCCTTCGCGCAAGCCACGACGCCATTCTGGTGGGCTCGGGGACACTGCACGCCGATCGCCCTCGGCTGACGGCCCGAATTCCGGGGCAGAACCCGCGCCAACCGCATCGATACGCCATCGACACTCGACTTCGCATCGCCGACGACGCGCCGTTGCTGGACGTCAGGGAGGCTCCCGTCACCCTACTCTGTGGGCCTGACGCTCCCGCTGAACGAGCGCGCCAGCTTCAGGATCGCGGCGTCGATGTGCAGCCGATCGAAGCGCGTGACTCGGGCATGTCCATTTCGGCGATTCTGGCATTGCTCATGCGCAGAGGCCAACTGTCGCTGCTTGTGGAGGGTGGAGCGACCCTCATCGGTTCCTTTTTTGATGCACAGGCTGTCGACAGGCTCTGGCTCTATCAGGCACCCATCGTGATTGGTGGCAGGGCGGCCGCCATGTCCGTGGCTGGCGTCGGTATTGATGCGCTGCCTGAAGCCACGCGTGCTCGCCACTTGCATGTGCAGCCTCTGGGCGATGACATTCTGATTCGCGCTGATTTTCGCGTCGCCTGAAGCCAACGCGAGGCCGCAATCTCCCTTGCACTTTCTGCAGGTGCTGCCTAAACCCGCGCACCGCCGCGTCGGCGCACGCTTCTTTGTCCCCCTTGTTGTGACTGCCCTCCCATGTTCACCGGTCTGATTGAAGACAGGGGTCGTGTTGTATCGAGCAGGCGCACGGGTAGTGATATTCGGCTGGAGCTGCGCACCGCCCTGCCAATCGCTGAGATTCGACTCGGAGACAGCATCGCGGTCAACGGCGTATGCCTCACGGCGACAGCCACCACCGCAGACACCTTTTCGGCGGATGTCTCTGTGGAGACCGTTGAACGTACCGCCCTCTCCGGGCTGCAGCCAGGCTCGCCGGTTCATCTGGAACGGGCGATGAAGGTCGGCGACCGGCTCGACGGACATATCGTGCAGGGCCACGTCGATGCCGTGGGTACCGTGGTGAGAAATGAGCGTGACGGAAAGTCGTGGCAACTCTGGATCGACGTGCCACCCGCGATTCACCCTGAAATCTGCGAAAAAGGCTCCATCGCTGTCGATGGGGTCTCGCTGACCGTCAATGAGCTGACCCCGAACGGGTTCAGGCTCACGATCGTACCCTTTACGTCCGACAAAACCATGCTCGCCGACTATCGGGCAGGGCGGTCGGTCAATATTGAAACGGATGTGATTGGCAAATACGTGCGTCGGCTGCTGCAGGGCTCTGCTCCACGAGTGGGTCCTGTAGAGTCTATGCTGCAACGGTTTGGCTATCTGGGATAATTCGAGGAAGGAAATGCCACTCAGCCCCATGCCTGAAGTTCTGGATGCGATTCGCCGCGGCGAAATGATCATCCTCGTCGATGATGAAGACCGCGAGAATGAAGGCGATCTGGTGATCGCCGCCGAGAAGGTTACCCCCGAGGCCATCAACTTCATGGCCAAGTGGGGGCGCGGCCTGATCTGTCTTTCCCTGACGCAGGAGCGTCTCGATCAGCTGAAGATTCCGCTGATGGTGCCCGCCAACACCTCTCAGTTCGAGACGGCGTTCACCGTGTCGATTGAAGCCCGCGACGGTGTGACCACGGGCATCTCGGCTGCCGATCGGGCCCACACCATCCTGGTCGCGGTCGATGACAACGCCAAACCAGAAGATCTCGTCACACCGGGGCATATTTTTCCGCTGCGGGCAAAGAATGGTGGCGTGCTGGTTCGTACAGGGCAGACCGAGGGCTCAGTCGATCTCGCCCGCCTCGCCGGGCTGAAGCCGGCGGGCGTCATCTGCGAAATCCTCAATGATGACGGCACCATGGCGCGCATGAACGACCTCGAGGCGTTCGCTGCGGAGCACAACCTGCTCATCGCGTCCGTGGCGGACATTATCGCCTGGCGGCTTCAACAGGATGCTCTGGTCGAGCTGGTTACCGCCTGCGATTTCCCGTGTGAAGCATCGCCAGACTTCAAGTTGCGGGTGTATCGCGATGTCGTCGAAGGTGGCGAACACCTCGCGCTCGTGCTCGGAAACCCCGCCGAATCCGACGCGCCTGTGCTCGTCCGCGTGCAACATCAGGCCGTTATCGGCGATGCGCTGCGTAGCACCACCGCCGACGCCGGGTGGCAACTCCATGGAGCGCTGAAGGCCATCGCCGACGCTGGGACCGGCGTGCTGGTTTACTTGCACAAAAAGGAAGCCGGCCGAGTCGAGACCGTTCGACAGTTCCTGCTGAACGACGACCAGAAACGAGCGTTGGAGACCAACTTTCCGGAGCTCGTCCATAAGCCCAGCGTCAACCGTCCTCGACCAGAGTTCCGTGATCTCGGTGTGGGCGCGCAGATTTTGCGCGCCTGCGGGGTCACGCGCATGAAGCTGCTCAGCAACAGCGATCGCAACTTCGTCGGACTTGACGCGTATGGACTCGAGCTCGTGGGGAACCACCCCATCCCGATTCCTGCATATCGCAAACACTGAACCTCTGCACTCCTGCCGTCCAGGTACCTCTATGCCACGTCATCTTGAAGGAAATCTGATCGCCACAGGCCTGCGTCTGGCCATTATCACCAGCCGATGGAACCACTTCATTGGCGACCGGCTGGTAGAGGGTGCTCTGGACGCGATCAAGCGGCACGGGGGCGACCCTGACGCTGCCGACCTTGTGTTCGTTCCCGGCGCGTTTGAGATCCCGATTGCAGCGCAAAAGTTAGCAAAATCAGGTAAATACGACGCTGTCATCTGTCTGGGGACCCTCATCCGTGGCGCCACTCCGCACTTCGATTACATCGCAGCAGAAGCCACCAAGGGGGTCGCTGCGGCGTCCATGGACACCGGAGTGCCCCTCTCCTACGGGATCATCACCGCCGACAGTCTGGATCAGGCCATCGAGCGGGCCGGCACAAAAGCCGGGAACAAGGGACACGAAGCCGCACTTGCTGCCATCGAAATGGCGAACCTCTTCAAGCAGATCTGATTTTCATGGCCGCAAAGTCATCGCAGCCGCAGGAAGACGTGCGGCGACAACTTACTCTCTGGGTGCTTGTGACCGCAGAATCTGCTGCTATCGAGCCAGCACAGGCGCTTCGTTACTTCGAGGAAGCGTTTATTGCGCCACATATTGCTCCCACCGCGAACGAAAAGACTCCCTTTTTTGCCGTGGAGCGGTTCGAGGATTACCTGCCCACCCCTGAGGCATGGGCGGGGATTCGGGAACGGGTGCAGCAGGCCGTCCTCTTCGTCGGAGACAACCGTACCCCGATTGACGCGAACATCACCAAAGCGTCTCCTCGTTGGCGCATCGAACGCATGCCGATCATCGACCGAACACTGCTACGCATGGGCGTCGCCGAGTTCATGTCGCCGTCACCCCGGCCTCGCGCGACGCTCAATGGACTCATTGAGCTGGCCAAGAAGTTTGGCAACGATACCACACCGGGATTCATCAACGGCATTCTCGACCAGATTCGCCGCAACCTGGATATTCCTTTCGCCTGAGGTCACATGACACGCAAGGCTCCGAGCCATCGTTTTTTCAGGGCGGCGGTCTCCTTGAGCCTCGTTGGTGTGCTGGGTGCCTGCGATGTGGCGGGGTCGGCCCCGCAGCGGTCACCTTTCGCGATGGCAGAGAGTCAGCCCACGGGACGCCGTCTGGATGTCTGGCAGGGCGATGCGCTGCATATGCGCATGCGACTCTCCATGGCCGGCGTGCGGGTGTACGATGAGACGGGGATTCGGCTCGGGCGATTGCTTCCCGCCGCCGATGGCTGGCTGCTGCAGAACCGCCTTGGAGAGACGGTCTGTGAGATTCCAGGTGAGACGCTCGGGCTTGTATTACGCTGCGGAGATCGTCCGGCGGTCGAGATCGAATACGATGTGCCTGGCCGGGTGAACGTGCAGCGAAATGGCGAGCCGGTCGCCTCGATCCGGTTTGAGGCTGGGCAGGGCACGCTGACACTGCTTGCTGGTCCGCAAGAGTGGACAGCCACGGAGGGTAGCACGGGTATTGAGCTTCGCACCTCGGGCGGGGAGCTGTGGCGAGTCGAACCGCCGGGCTTGTCAGCGCCGGCCGCGCTGTCACTGGCGATTCCCCCGCAGATGAGTGAGGAGGCGGGCACTGCCAGACTGGAGCGTGCGGCCGTCGTATGGATGGTGCAACGTGCGCTATTGGCTGCGTCGCATGAGGGAGCTGAAGTCGCCGGGGCAGGTTCAGCCCGTGAATGCTCTCTGTCGGAGGTCGAAGGCTCTACGCAACCGCTTCAGGGCTATGCACCGCTGCTCGAAGGCTTTACGGGCGTGTTCGAGGGGTCCGCGATTCCAAACGAAGGATCTGTGAGCGCCCTGGAATTCACAGGTCAGTCGATAACTTCGTTTTCTGTTTTTGGTCATGACTGGGGGAACCCCACCGAAGCGAGCGGGGCCTCGGCAGAAGGGTCCACCCGGACCCTTGTCGATTCGGAATCACCCCCTGAAGCGTCGGGGACTCCCGACAACGGTTCGGGGTCTGCAATGCAACGGGCTGGGTTTATTCCGGAATAATGGCAGCCGGATTTATTTCCAGTTGTCGCTCATTCACGCGTTGTCGGTCATATCGGTAAATATCGGCCAGAAAATGCATGCGGCCATTTTCGTCGCCGCGAACGGTATAATATTCGATGTGAATGGAGAGCGGGTTACGAAGATTCACCCACTGCTCGGTGCCTTCCAGCAGTTGTTCTTCAATAAAGTCGTCGGTGCGATTCTCAGACCAGCCCATATCCCGGCTGAGCAAAAGACGAGCCAGATCAAGCGGCTCGTGCACACGTACACATCCGTGTGAGAAGGCCCGCACCGGTCGGCTGAACAGATTACGCGAGGGCGTATCGTGCATGTACACATCGTGCTCATTCGGAAACAGGAATTTTACCTGACCGAGTGCGTTGCCCGGTCCCGGCAACTGTCGAAGAAAATCACCGCCGTCTTCGGTTGTAACAATCTCAAATCCGTTGGTTGACAACCAGAGCGGGTCGGTATCGATCAGGTGTTGATATTCGGATTCCCGAATTTCACGTGGCACATTCCAGTATGGATTAAATACGACATACAGCATGGTATCGCTGAACATCGGGGTACGTCCTTCCACTCGTCCATCGCGAAAGCGGCGAGGCTGTCCGGTGACCACACGCCAGCGATAAACCAGCTCGTTGGTGTCCCATAATTCGGCGTGAAAATCCGGCACATTGACCCAGATATATTCTCCGCCCACGTGCCGCTCTACCCGGGAGTGCCGCCAGCGGTCCAGCGTCACGTAAATCTGGGCCAGTCGGCGATCGGCTGGAACATTGAGCGAGGCGAGTGTCTCTTCACTCACCGTACCTGTCACGTTCAGCTGGTGCGTTTCCTGATAGACCTCCAGAGCATCCCGCAAGGCTGCGTCGAACAGAGGATTTGTTAGATCGCCTTCAAAGTACTGTTCGGCGGCTAGCCGTTCGCGCAATGACACCACGTCCGGGCCCTGATCGCCCAGGCTCAGGTCAACGGGTACCGTGAGGGTGCTCCAGCCACCTCGCTCTACAAAGCCACGGTACTGTACGGCACCGGCGACGAGGCGCTCATATTGCTCAAACTGTGGTGGAAGTGCGCTCAGCCAGACGGCAAAGTCGCCACCAGGTGCCGTCGTCCATGCTTCGGCGACCCGCTCACTCACAATGGCTGCGTGTGAGTTTTCATCTTCGAGGTTCCAGCCACGAGCCGCGGCATCTGCCGGAATCAAACCGTCCAGGTTCTCGAAGCGCATGTCGCGCGCATAGCGCAACGCCGCACTCGCGAGGTAAAGCTCCAGCGCGGGCCCGCTCTGGGCCACCGCTTCAATCGAAGATGCCAGCTGCTCAATGGTCTCGGCGTAACGGGGCAGCGGGTTGCCTTCGCCGGGCTCGGCCACCACGCTGAATACGGCGTCTACAGCGGGCAGCGTCTGATCGGTTGCGGTCTGCGCTTCCACCCACGCCAGCAGCGCTCCCTGATCTTCAGGGGTCATCTGCAGTTGGGTACGAATTTCTTCCAGCCGGGTTCCTGCGGCCAGTCTCTCCTGTAGCGCCACAATCTCGGTGAGCCAGTAATCCGAAGCGTAAAGTCCATGGTCCTGCGTGCCTCGAAGCGCGGCCAGTAAGGCTTCTCCGGCGGGTGTCAGGTGCGAGCCATTGACGAACACGGGTTGCCAGGCACGTGCCGCGTACCCCTCACGCAGGATGTTTTGCAGGGCGGAATCCGTCTCGAAGTCCAGTCCCTGAGTCAGAGCAGCCTGCAGCGTCGGTAGACTGACACGCGCCTCGGCAGCCCGAATCGCCCGGTCGGGTGCTTCGAGGGCAAAGGAACGAATGAATGTCTCGACCTGCTGCGCGCGAATGTTTTCGGCCACCGTATCGGAGTTGTCGGGCGCCACCGGCTCGGTGCAGGCGCTCGCCAGAGCTGCCACAACCGAGACGGCGATCAGGCAGCGCAGCACAGGTTCAGGCACACACACCATGACAACTACTGGGGCAAAGGAGCGCGATAAGTGAAACGAGCCCCGAGGCGCCGCAGGGTCAAATCGTGTGGCGTCCCGTGGGTGTTTGCCGGTGACCCTAAGTGCTACGTTGGATCACGTCAAAAACGGATCGCTCTCAGGGCGCCTGAAAATGATGCGAATGGTCGTCTGACCTGACCGAACGGCATGGTTTCAGACACAGACGACCCATCATAACGCGAGCGATGTGTGGTGCAGCGCCCTGCTTCACCATGCACGGTGATGCTGAGAGAGCGGAGCCGTCAAACTCGGTTCTCGTCAGTCGGATTATTGACCTTCGCTGCCAGCCTCGGCGCCTTCCATGGGCAACATGGACTGTTCGGTGATGCTCACCTCCGTACCGGCGAGCGTGAACAGGTGGGTGTGATGCTGACCGGACTGAAGGGTCAGGGGAAGTCGGCCGCGCTGCCGACCGTCCTCGTTTCGGAACTCGAACCGGAGCTCATACTCGCCGGCGGGCATTTCTCGGGCGACAATGGGGTCATCACCGAGCTCGTAGGCCGAGCCGGGGGGCCGGATGGGCTGCACATAGACAACCGTGCCGGCAGGTTCGACCGTGTAGGAGAGCTGCGAAGGGCCAAAACTGATGGGGGGCAGGAACGTGTTGATGTAAATTGCGCCGACGTCCGCGCTGTACGCCCGTTCCCACGTTTCATAATCCTCCGCTTCGGCGCGAAGGACGTAGTGCAAGGGTGCTTCGAGTCGAACGACATCACCGCCGGGCGCGGGTTCGCCGTTCAGGGTCAGACTCGCCGACGCCGGGCTCAGGTTGATGTACAGGTTCGCGGCGTAGTCGGAGTCGCCGTTGAAGGTGAGCATCTCGACGCGGTGCACCCGCAGCTCGTTGGAGGGCACGCGGGTAAAGAGCACGGAATCGCGATTGTCGGGCATGCGTACGGTGACATGCTGGTCCACACCGGCAGGCACCTGCACTTCGAGCGGTGTGGTACCGGGCACCGGTTCGCCGTTCACGAGGACCTCGGCGCCGGGCATGTCGCCGCCGGCATTTCGCGATTCAATGCGCAGCGTGCCCATGGGGGGCGTCCAGGTGTCGATGCCGGCCTCGGTATCTGTTGCAGGCGTGGGCTGCCAGTCGGCGGGTTGCTCGATGGCGGTGAGGGCGATGGAGGTGGTAGCCGGGGCTTCGGCGCCCACTTCGATGTTCTGGTACTCGGGCCGGTAGCCGCGCTGGTACACGAAGACGGTATTGGTGGCCCCCTGCACGAGCTCGACGTCGGTGGGCGTCCGGCGACGCGTGGCCACACCGTTGATCACGACCCAGGCGCCCTCGGGTACCGACTCGACGCGTGCGGTGACGGTGGGGGGCGGGTCGGCACGTCGGGGTGTCTCGACATCCATGTCCTCGCGACGAGGCCCGGCTTCGAACTCCATGAGGGTCGGCAGCGCATTGCCGTCCTGACGGACATACGTGTAGATACCGAGGCCCACGACAATCACGGCAGCAATGGCACTCAGCCAGATGACCGGGTTGGCAGCTTTGTGGGAACGCAGGACCGGGTCGTCGGTTGCGCCGACGACGTGCGTCACACTGACCACCGGCCCGCTCAGGGTTCGGGGTCGTTGCGAAGGTGTTGATGGAGCCGTCGATGCGGGAACCACCACCGGCTTTGGCTTTGCCGGAATCCGCGGCGGAGCCGTCGGTCCTGCATAGCCGGGGGCGATCAGGGCTTCGATGTCCTCGATCTGGTCGGCAAAGATCTCCTTCATGTAAGAGGCCAGCTGTGCCGGAGTGGGCTCGGAGCGGGTCTCTTTGAGGAAGTTTTCGAGCGCCTGCGCGAAGTCCCACGCGCTCTGGTAGCGATCGCGCGGTTCCCGCGCCAACGCCTTCATGACAATCTCTTCGAGCCGCGGCGGGTAGTCGGCTCGCACGCGGTGCGGTGCATCGAAGCGCGCCTCGGACACCAGGCGAATGGTGGCCATATCGCTGTCGGCGCGGAAAAGCCGTTTGCGGGTGGTTAGCTCGTAAAGGACGATCCCAAGCGCAAAAATATCACTGCGATGGTCTATTTCCAGTCCCTGGACCTGTTCGGGTGACATGTAAGAGAACTTGCCCTTGAGCTGACCCGGGCGCACCTTCATGTAATGGCTCTCGGCCTTGGCAATCCCAAAGTCGACCACCTTCACCTTGCCGTCAAAGCCCACCATGATGTTGGGTGGCGACACGTCCCGGTGCACCAGACCCACCGGGCGTCCACGCTCATCGACCACGTTGTGGGCCACGTACAGACCCAGCGCCGCGCGCGCCACGATGTCGACCACAAGCCGCTGCGGAATAAACTGTCCGACGGCCTGTCCCCGCTCCACGATCCGGCGCAGGTCCTGTCCCCAGATATATTCCATGGCGATGTAGTGCTCGCCATTGTCCTGCCCATAATCCCACGTGCGAACCAGATTCTCATGGTCCAGCAGCATGGCAGTTCGGGCTTCCTCTTCGAAGAAGGCTCGGACCTCTGCGTCGCCCGCCACTTCTGGCAGAATGCGTTTGATGACCAGCTCGCGACCAGCCTCGTCGTTCGATACGCGGCCCAGCCATGTCACGGCCATGCCGCCCTGCGCCAGTTCCTGCAGAAGTGTATACGGGCCGAAAGTCTCTGGGGTCGACATGCGTTCCTCTGCACCAGCGTGCCACGGAGTATGATGGGCTCAGACTTACCTGTCCACGCGCTCCTGTGTCAACGAAGCGCGCTTGGCCATACGTCCCACCTTTACTTACATGGGCGAAGGGGTGTGCATCCCTGTGACCCTCTGCGGGCGCACCCATGCGTACCCACGTCGGTGTTCGGCTGGCAGAGCGGGCGCTAGCGCAGGGTGGAATAGGGTGGATCATCGCGGAAGTCGAAGCGAAACGAGCCGTTCAGGGCGGTCGACACGGTCTGGCGTGGGGGCTGACTCCCGGTGATGCTCACCTCGAACGTGCCTGCCACCTGGCCGCGCCGACCTCGATCCACCTCGTCAAGCCGCAGGGTGCCCGTGACCTCTACCGGAAAGTCGCGAACCTCCGGGCACGACGCCGTGAGCGCCATACTGGCCGTGGCCGCCCGAAACACGTCTGGCGAGGGGAGGACGACTTCGACTTCAAGAGGAAACCCATCCTCGGCCAGAGTGGCGTAGTCGCGGATCAGGAACGTCAGATAATCGTCCTGATCGAGACCTCCGGTACCGGATTGAAATCGCAGGAGCGCCGACCCATCGTCGAGCAGGTTGAGCGCTGCGAAGGAAGGCTCCCAGCGCCATGCGCCGCTACGACAGTCTCCCCAGATGAGGTCGCCGGTAATGGTGACGTCCACTCCGGCAGGCGCGCAGGCACCGAAGGCAGCACATACCGCGACCAGAAGCACCGTCCGGCGCACGCGCCCGCAAGGGAGCGCGCGCGAGTACGCTCCAGTAGTCGCGGTCACCGATTCCTGTGCGCTCATGCAGGTGGAGGGCACCATAAAGACTCTCCCAGTGAATCATCAACGAAGGTCATCGCTGTAGCCTGTTTGGGCTCCGAGTGCACGTCATCTGCACGCAGCCTGCGCTGCCCGCTGGCGCACGTCGCGAGGCGTTCTCGTGGCAGGTGGTACGATCTGAATCATGATTCAGCCGAGGGTGTATGATCCTGTTCAGCGTCGAATCGACGTGCTAGCAGCGCGCCTGCGGGTGCTCCCTCCCGCAACGCGGTGCCCGTCGCGTGGTGGCCGCCGACACGCCTTTCGCTGCGGGTGGATGCCCGCAGATTTTCGGAGTCGTTATGGATCGTAACCTTGCCCTTGAGTTTGTACGTGTCACCGAAGCTGCCGCGATCATGTCGGCCCGCACCATGGGCCGAGGCGATGCCAACCTGAGCGATCAGGCCGCCGTGTCGGCCATGCGCACCGCCTTCAATTCCATTGATATGGACGGCCTGGTGGTCATCGGCGAGGGAGAGCGTGACGAGGCGCCCATGCTCTTCATTGGTGAGCAGGTCGGTCGTCGCAGGCAGGGACACCCGCGCATTGATCTCGCGCTGGACCCGCTCGAGGGAACCAGTCTGTGTGCGTATGGTCGCGCAGGTGCCATCGCGGTCATCGCCGCCGGTCCTGCCGGCTGCTTTCTGCACGCCCCGGACACCTACATGGACAAGATCGCGGTCGGTCCTGCGGGTCGCGGGGTTGTCGATATTACGCTGAGCCCCACCGAGAACATCCACCGTCTGGCCGAAGCCAAGGGCGTGCTCGCCGAAGATCTCACGGTGATCATCCTGGACCGTTCGCGTCATCAGGCGTTGATCGAGGAGGTTCGCAATACGGGAGCCCGCATTCGACTGATTCAGGATGGTGACGTCGCCGCGGCGATTGCCACCACCCGCGAAGAGACCGGCATCGATCTGCTGCTCGGCATTGGCGGCGCGCCTGAAGGGGTGCTTGCAGCAGCAGCATTGCAGTGTACCGGCGGCGACATGCAGGGCAGGCTTCAGTTTCGCAACGAATCTGAACGCGAACGCGCTCGACACATGATGGGCGATCGCGACATCGACGGCGTACTACAGATGCACGATCTGGCGCATGGCGAGATCGTGTTTGCTGCGACCGGCGTCACCACGGGTGACCTGCTGAAAGGCGTGCGTTTTCACAAGTCGGGCTGCACCACGCAGTCGCTCGTCATGCGTGCCAAGTCGGGCACCGTGCGTCTGGTCGATACCGACCACAACTTCTCGCGCAAGCCAAACTACACCGCTGATGGGTTCGTCGACGGCTAGGCCCGCAGTCAGCCTGCCAACCCTCGTTCGCCACTCACCCGTGGGCGAAGCTAAACCCTGCCAAATGGCTGCAAGAGGTTCGCGCTGCGGCTGTCGACGACTTCACATGAAGGGTGTAGGGTGCGCGCCATGACGTATCACTTCCTGACCCGAATGTTTGCTCTTGCCGCGATCGCAGCGGGCGTCCCCCTCGCGTCGGTTGCCCATGCCGAGTACATTCGGGTGGAGTTCAGTCAGGGGTCTGTCAGTCGGTTACCCGCCACGTTCAACGAGATGATGCGCCGGTTGGAACGTGCATCGGTGCAGCCTTATGGCTCGCAGGTGCCGACCTTCTCACCCGCCCTGCACGGCAGTCACGGTGGTGACGTTGGGTCGATCTCGTTCTCGGATGCACAGGACTACTGCGATGTGTACTGGTACGAGCTGCCCAGCGCGACCATCGCACAGGAATTTGTCGACGAGTATCTGCAATCCTATTCCGGTTACGCAGCGGCGATGCAGCCATTTGTGGAGCGACGGGACAACCTCGTCGTGGTGGTGCTGAGCGGTGCGTATGGCTCGCTCTATCAACAGGTTATTCACTCGATCACCGGCTCGTCCAGGTAACGTCCATGGCACTTCTCCATCGCGATGACGCAGCCGCCATTTACCTGGGCAAGGACGCCAGCCGTGTCGACGTGGTCGCTTCGCAGTCCACCGTGTCGGGTGTTCACTGTCGTATTGTGCGCGCATCGTCCGACGGACAGTCGGCATGGTTGATCGAGGATCTGGGGTCGACGAATGGGACGTGGGTCCGTCAAACGCGTCTGACTCCGTTCGCTCCGACGCCGATCACCGAGGGTGAGCAGTTTTCGATGGGGCGCACCTCGGTATATGAATTAACCGGGGCGATTCTGCGCAAGCTGGTGGAGAACGTACCGACTACATCGCCGTTGCAGATTGAGCCCGTGGTGACAGATGCGCCGGCGATGCCCGTCGCATCGCCCGCACGCGGGGCCACACAGGCGATATCGAGCGAAGAGATGGCGCGTCTCATGCGTCCGGCCCCCGTGCGTGTCGCTGACGACGAGGATGTTGCGGTCAACACCAGCATTACCCACGTCAGCAGGGTCTCAGGCGCGGAAGGTGTGGTGGGCACCCGCCCGCCGTCCCCGGACGCCGTGAACCTCTCCTTTGGGTATGCCGAGTCGAACGATGTGGTAATACCCAACGCGGTCGTTTCGGGTCGCCACGCCCGTATTTATCTGGATGGTGATCGTTACCTTCTGGAAGATCAGGGATCGACGAACGGCACCTGGCTGCGGGAAACGCGTATTCAACTCGCCGAAATCGGTGTCGGAGAAAACTTTAAACTCGGTTCCTATCAGCTGGAGTTTACGAGTGAACTACGCGATCGACTGATGGCGCGGCAGCGGTCGCTGCGCGAACGCACGGTCGCCATGCAAAGTGTTGAAACACGTCGCATCGTGACGATCGGGCGCAGCCCTGAAAATGAGATCGTGATCCCTGCGCACATGGTTTCGCAACACCACGCAACGCTGACGCGTGTGCCGGGCCGCGATGGCTATTTGCTGACGGACCTGCAATCGACCAACGGCACATTTCTGAATAGCCGCGATAACCGGGTGCTGGTTCCTACGGTCGTCGATGTTGATGACGTGATTTATTTTGGCAGTTACCGCTATCCGGTCAGTCGTGCATTTGCATTTCTGCAACCGGCTGAACAGGGCGGTAGTGACACCACCGGCAAGCGCAAATTCGTAGTGGGTCGCGAAGCTGGCAGCGTCGATGTTCAGATCGACAAGCCCCAGATTTCGCGGCTGCACTGCGAAATTATTGTGCTGGACGGGGGCTCTTTTGAGCTGCGCGACCTTGACAGTGCAAATGGCACCTACGTCAACGGCGAGCGCATTCGCACCCGCGTGCGTGTCGGCCTGGACGACCGCGTCTCGCTCGGTGGACTCTACGTGCAGCTGGATGCGGAGCAGGGCGTTCGTCGCGACGAATATCGCGGTGATATCATGCTGCAGGCGCAGCGCATCAGTATTGATGTCCCCGAGCCAACCTCTCCCGAAAAGACCCGCCGTATTCTGCACGACATCAGCTTTACGGCTTACCCGACCGAGTTTGTCGGCCTGATGGGACCCTCTGGCGCCGGAAAAACGACGCTGATGATGGCCCTGAATGGCTATACTCCTCCGTCGCAAGGCCGAAGCCTGGTGAATGGACAGGACCTGTACGAGAATTACAACAGTTTCCGCGGTACCATTGGCTATGTTCCCCAGGACGACATCGTTTTCCCTCAGCTGACGGTGTACGAATCCCTCTGGTACACGGCCCGCCTGCGCCTGCCCGCCGACACCACGGACGCCGAAATTGACAGAAAAATTAACGATATTCTCGATAAACTTGAGATATCCCAGACCCGCGATGTGCTCATCGGCGATGCGTTGAAGAAGGGCATTTCTGGCGGTCAACGAAAGCGTGTCAATCTTGCACAGGAGCTGCTCACGGAGCCGAGCCTGCTGTTTCTTGACGAACCAACCTCCGGTCTGGCGTCAGAAGACACCATTAATGTCATGCGTCTTTTGCGGGGACTCGCCGACAGTGGCAAAACCATTCTGTTGACCATTCACCAGCCCTCGCTCGAAGCGTACCGCATGATGGATAACATCGTGTATCTGTTCGAGGGTAAACTCGTCTATTACGGTCCCGCCTATCCCGACAGCATTACCTACTTTCATCCTGATATTGTCGCCGGCCCTGAACGTGAAAAACTGCTCGCCGACCCCGGGAACGCCCTCAAGGCCCTCGCCCGGGAGCAACGCGCTGCCATGGACGGTTCCACGTCGCGAGCCGAGCGCACCGAGCGCCTCAAGCGGGCAACGGAGATTCGGAGAGAACAATACCGAAACTCCACCTATCATCGTGAGTTCGTCGTGGACCGCGGGGGCGACCTGCTCACCGGTGACGTGCAACTTACCACGAAGTCAGTTCAGAAAACTCACCGGCGTGGCGTGTTTCGGCAATGGTGCATTCTGACCGCGCGCGCTACCCGTATTAAAATAAAAGACCGTGTGAATACGGCCATTCTCCTCATTCAGGCACCGATTATCGCCGGCGTACTTGCTGCCGTATTCTCTCTCGGCAGCGGCGGGCTGGGATATTTCGAGTCACTCGCTCGTGGCCCCTCGGCGCTCTTCCTGCTTGTGGCGTCCGCCGTCTGGTTTGGTTGCTCGAACGCTGCGCGAGAGATTGTTTCCGAGTTGGCGATTTATCGCCGTGAGCGCATGGTGAATCTTATGATTCCCAGCTACGTGCTCTCCAAGGCGACGGTGCTCGGTGCCGTTTGCGCGATTCAGTGCGCCATCATGCTGGTACTGGTTTATTTCCCACTCGGGCTGCAGGGCCAGTTCTTCTCCATGTATGGTATTCTGCTGCTTACCTCCTGGGTTGGCATGGGGATGGGGCTGACCCTCTCGGTTCTTGTGACCTCGGCCGAGGCAGCCGTTGCGCTGGTTCCGTTGCTGTTGATTCCGCAGATTATTCTGGGCGGCGTCATTATGGCCGGTCAGCAGATGAGCTACCCCATGAAAATGCTCAGCAGCCTCATGGCGGCGCGGTGGGGCTATGAAGCCATGCTGCACGTGGAATATGGCGACGATACCGCTGAACAAATTCAGGAAATGTGCGAAATCCCGGCCTGCGTATGGGGAATTACGCCCTCTGGTTATCAGTATTATCCGGGTGACCCTTCGGATACGTCCGAGGATGAAGCTCGGTCGGGTGTAGAGGTCCTCGTAGGGGGTGTGGTTCCACCCGTGGAGACCGTGGATGAAGGCATCTGCAAGGCGTTTTGCACCTCCCTTCGTACGGGTGGTGAAATTACGCCGCTGGAGCGGAGTTTCGGTGTGGCCGAGGATGATTCACTTCGGGCCCGGGCGGTTCAGGATATTGTCATCGATGGTGAGGCCCCGAACATGTATGAGGCTCCCGATCCCGATGTACGCGCTGGTCTCCCCATCTCGGCGGCTGTTCTTGCGGGTGGTATTGTGTTCCTGCTGGGGCTGGTGATGTCTGTGCTTCGCTATCGCGATGTGGAAGTTGGCTAACCGGCTCTGTTCTTCATACCGCCCTGTAAATGGTTCTGTTTCGAAGGATTTCCCGTGTCATTGCCATCCCTCCCTGCTCACCATCTGGCGACCGCCGCGGCAGAATCTCCTGCGGGTCGTTTCTGGGACCAGATGTTTACGGGCGAAGAGTATCGCTACGGCAAGGAGCCGAACGCGTTTGTTGCCGTGCAGTTACCGCGACATGTGCAGCAGGGCGGCCGTGTTCTGTGTGTGGGCGACGGCGAGGGGCGCAACGGTGTCTGGTGTGCATCGCAAGGCTTCAACACGGTCGCGATGGAGCCTTCTTCGGCTGGCGTCGCGCGTATTCAGGCCCTGGCCGCTGAAAAGGGCGTTACCCTGACTGTGATGCAGGACCTGATGCCATCGTCGCAGCTGACGCCCGGCAGTTACGACGCGGTGGTGTTGAGTTTTATCCACGTGCCGCCTGCCGCACGCCCTGCGTTTCATGCCGCGTGCGTTACGGCGCTCCGGCCCGGCGGCGTGATTGTGCTCGAGGCGTTCACGCCCGCTCAAATACACAACGCCCGAAAAAGCGGTGGCCCGACCGTACTCGACATGATGTTTACCACGGAGCTGCTTGCCGCCGATTTTGCAGCGCTTGAGGTTGTTTTGCTGGAAGAACGGACTGTCGTGCTGAATGAGGGGCCGGGTCACGCTGGTGAAGCAGACGTTGTTCGGCTGGTGGCGCGTGTTCCACGGGTCGGTTAGTTCGTCGCTCGGGAGTTGTGTGATGAGTTCGCTACCAGTGTCATCGCTGAATCCTTTTACGCAGGGGTTTGTCAGAGCTCGGCAGCGCTACGCCAGTTGTTCCCTGCTCTCATGGTTGATTGCCATCGGTTGCGTGACGCTGGTGGTGTTTCTCATGACAGGCGTGGGCCGGTTGCACGTCGGCTATGTCGCGGTCACCCTGTTTGGCGCTTATACCCGGGTGTCGTCGATCGTGGCCATGAAGTGGTGGGAGATTCCGTGGGACCTTTTTCGCGCGCTTGGTAGCCATGACGCATCACAGCGCGCGCAGGCGCTGCAGGCCTTTGAGGAGATTCGGGGGGTATTTCTGTCGAAGTTTCTGGTGGAGCAGGCAGCCTGGCGGTCTGAGGAGCAGGTGGCCAGTTTGACCGCCGATGAGACGGCGCTGCTGGTCGCGAACGTTGACCGGGCCGCGCGAGAGCGGTTCGTTCGAGTCTGGTTCGCGGTGTATGCCTTTATCAGCATGGGTTTCGTTACGCTGCTGATCTGGCTGGAGTGGCAGTATGCGACGGGAAAGCTGTCCGTGGAGACGGGCTGGCTGGGTTGGTGATGGTTCATGGGTTCATGAACCGGGTGACTGCGGTCGGGTCAGGTTGGTATGGGCTGGACGCGGTCGCGCAACGTGATGGGTGGCAATCCGATCGGCATCGGCTATGGTGACCTGACCTGCGTTCGGAGTTCGATGATGAGCGTGTCGCTGACCAACCGAGACTACACTGTACCTGCGCTAACGGAGCTGCTGGTTCGAGAAGGCTGGCTGACGGATCGGCAGCAGGCCGACATCGTGCGCAACGAGCGTGCCATTCGGGAGCGACTGCTGCGAAAGCGGGCGACTGAAGCGGCCTCGCGACAGACCGCTGTGTACGAAGTAAGCCCCGTCGAGGTACTCGCCGCCTCGGGCATCACGGCGGTGGACGGCCGCGCGCTCAGCGAAGACCGCCTGACCGAGTTTCTGGCCCGTCTGGCAGGGCTGCCCTACCTCAAGCTGGACCCGCTCAAGCTCGACGAGCGCCTGATTACCGACACCATGAGCCGCGCATTTGCGCGTCGGCACGTGTGTCTGCCGGTGGAGCGCAACCCACGCGGCGTGGTGGTCTTTGCTGTCGATAACCCGTTCGATCTACCGCTGCAGGAGAGCCTTCGCAGCATTACCTCGGCCGGTTTTGAGCTCGTGCTCGCGTCGCGAAGCGATATTCTTCGCATTATTACCGATGTGTATGGGTTCCGAAGCGCCGTGAAGGCGGCGCAACGTTCCATGTCGCCCGGCACCGACCTCGGCAATCTGGAACAGCTGGTGAAGCTGACCAATGTGGATGAGCTGGAGTCCAACGACAAACACGTCGTGAAGGCTGTCGAGTATTTGCTGCACTACGCATTCGAGCAGCGTGCCAGCGATATTCATATGGAGCCCAAGCGCGAAGAATGCATTATCCGGCTTCGCATCGATGGCGTGCTGCATAACGTGTATCGCATGCCCAGGGCGGTGCACAACGCGGTCGTTTCGCGTATCAAGACGCTTTGTCGAATGGATATTGCCGAGCGCCGACGACCTCAGGACGGAAGATTCAAGACGGAGCTGCGCGGTCGGGAGACCGAAATGCGCGTGTCATCACTGCCCGTCGCTTTTGGCGAGAAGCTGGTCATTCGTATTTTCGACCCTTCCCACCTGCTGCAGGAAATCGAAGGTCTGGGTTTCGTCGAATCCGAGCTTACGCTGTGGAGAGAATTCATTGGGCGTCCGAACGGACTCATTCTGATTACTGGTCCCACGGGCTCGGGTAAAACCACCACGCTCTATTCGACACTAAAAATGTTGGCCAGCCCCGAGACCAACATCACGACCATCGAAGACCCGGTAGAGATGGTGTACGACGCCTTCAATCAGGTGCTCGTAAACACAAAAATCGGGGTCACCTTCGCTTCGGCGCTCCGCACCGCGCTTCGACAGGACCCCGATATTCTGATGGTCGGCGAAATTCGTGATCAGGACACCGCCGAAATGGCATTGCAGGCGGCGCTCACCGGTCACCTCGTGTTTTCCACGCTGCACACGAACGACGCCCCCACAGCCATTACCCGTCTGCAGGATCTGGGCGCCCCCAGCTACCTGATTTCATCGACGCTGGTGGGTGTGCTCGCGCAGCGGCTCGTGCGCCGCATCTGCGACCACTGCAAGACGCAAACCAGCCTCAGCGAAGAGCAGGTGGCCATTCTGGGTATTCAGCTGCCGCCCGGCTCGCCCGAGAAATTACCCGTTTATTATGGTGAAGGCTGTGCACATTGCCGCGGCACGGGTTATTTCGGCCGTGTCGGCATCTACGAAATCATGACCTGCGATGCCGGTATTCGACGCCTTATTGGCAGCGGTGCTGACGCCGATCAGATTCGGCGTGAAGCCGTCGCAAACGGCATGGTGCGATTGCGCGAGGCGGCGATCCGCAAACTCGCCACGGGACTCACCAGTTTTGAAGAGGTCGTGCGCGTGCTTGGAGAGTCCGCTCCGTAATGAACGGGTCTCGTGGACCCCCTTCCCAGCGTCGTGAACCATGCTCGCGTTTGCCGAAACCCTTCAAACCTACCTCTCAGCCTCGTATCCATTTCTGTACCTGGTCAGTTTTGAAGAGGCGCGCGTGCTGGGTTTGCTGCGACAGCTGGCCGCCGGGCTGCAGCGCCCGTTCACGTTGTGGCGCCCTGAAGAGTCTCCTGAGCCAGCGCAGGCGCTCACAGCGGAGCTCGACCGCATTGTTGCCGGTGAGGGCCGCAGCGTGCATGTGCTCGTGGACGCACACCCGTATCTGCAAACCCCGGAACGCGTGCGGCAATTGCGGGTCGTGCAGCGTAAGCTGGCGCAGACCGGTGGGCATATGGTGCTTGTTTCTCCGGTGCTCGTCAGCCCACCCGAGCTGGCCAAGGACTGGACCGTCCTGCAGGTGCCGCTGCCTGACCGTGCCGAGATGGAAGCGTCTCTGGAAGCGAGTGTGCCAGCGGCCATCTACCCGGCGCTCGATCGCGAACGGCTCGCGATTGCGGCGCTCGGTCTCACGGCTCGCGAGGCGCAGCGGGCGTTCGAGCGTGCCCGGCATTTGTCTGGCATCGCTCACGCTCGACAGCTGCCATTTGACTGGGAAGCCACGGTTGTCGAAGAGAAGCGGCGGTTGATGAGCAGCGGAGGCGCGCTGGAGTTCTGCGCCATTGACACCGACCTCGACAGTGTCGGCGGCCTTGAAGAACTCAAGGGCTGGCTCCTGCAACGCCGTCGCGCTTTTGGAGACGAAGCCCGCCGCTTTGGTTTGCCTCAGCCGCGCGGCCTGCTGATGGTTGGCGTGCAGGGGTGCGGAAAATCGCTGCTTGCCAAGGCAGTCGCGGGTTTCTGGGGAATTCCGTTGTTGCGCCTTGATCTGGGCTCTCTGTTTTCGGGCAGCACTCCGCCCGACGTCGCCCTCCGAGGGGCCATTCACACAGCAGAGGCACTCGCGCCCTGCGTGCTGTGGGTGGACGAAATCGAAAAGGGTTTTGATGAACGTGCCGGGGGTGAGACCTCCCGGCTTCTGGGGAGCCTGCTGACGTGGCTGCAGGAGAAATCGCCGCCTGTCTTCTTCGTCGCGACCGCCAACAAGGTCGATGCGTTGCCGCCTGAGCTGCTTCGCCGCGGACGATTTGACGAGATTTTCTTTGTGGACCTCCCCGAAGCCGACGCGCGCGCGACCATTCTGGCCATTCACCTCGCTCGTCGTGGTCGACCGCCACAGAGTTTCGACCTTGGCGAGCTCGCGCAGATGACGGACCATTTTTCGGGCGCCGAGCTGGAACAGGTGGTTGTTTCGGCGCTGTACGGTGCGTGGGCCGAGAGCCGCGAACTGTCTCAGCGCGACCTCGTCGTTGCAGCGCGTCAGATGATTCCGCTTTACACGCTGTACGAAACCGAAATCAAAGCGCTTCGTACCTGGGCGCGCGATCGTGCACGTCCAGCGGGAATGAGTCGGCGCCTGGTCGACCTTTTTGCCCGTCGCGATCCATGAACCTGCCCGGCTCCGGCCGTTGCTCCCGAGGCACCATGTCCACCATCAATCCTATGAACGTCGCCGTCATTGGCGCCGGCTCCTGGGGCACAGCCCTCGCCTATCTGCTCGCCGACAAAGGGTTCCCTGTCACGCTGTGGGCGTATGAGCCCGAGGTGGTGAAGTCGGTCAATGAGGACCACGAAAATACCATGTTCCTGAAGGGCATTCGCCTGCCCGATAACCTTCGCGCTACCGGGCACCTGCAGGAAGCCTGTGTAGGCCGTGACATGATTGTGTGCGTGACACCGTCGCACGTGGTTCGCCGGGTCATGACGCAGGCCGCGCAATGGCTTCCCGAGGGCGTGCCGATTGTGAGTGCCACGAAGGGTATTGAGAACGATTCGCTCAAGACCGTGAGCGAAGTACTCGAAGAAGTATTGCCCATTAAATATCATCCTTATCTGGCCTACCTCTCTGGGCCGTCCTTTGCGCGCGAAGTCGCCGAACATGTGCCCACTGCGGTGGTGGCGGCGTCGTACTCCGAGAAACTCTCGCTGCAGGTGCAGGAAGCATTTCGGCACCATTATTTTCGGGTTTATCGCTCACATGATGTCGTGGGCGTCGAGATTGGCGGTTCTCTCAAGAACGTCATCGCGATTGCCGCCGGCATCGCGGATGGCATGGGATTCGGGCATAACGCAAGAGCTGCCATTGTTACGCGCGGTCTGGCTGAAATGTCCCGCATGGCGGTCGCCAAAGGCGCCAATCCGCTCACGCTGGCCGGTCTATCCGGTATGGGCGACCTGGTGTTGACGTGCACCGGTGGCCTCTCGCGTAATCGTCAGGTCGGTATGCAGCTGGGGCAGGGCGCTTCCATCGGCAGCATTCTCGCCGACATGAGCATGGTCGCCGAGGGAGTGAAGACCGCCCAGAGTGTGCACGATCTGGCGAAGAAAATCGGTGTGGAGATGCCGATTTGTGACGGAGTTTACAGCATTCTTTACGAAGGCAAGACGGCGAAGCAGGCCATGATGGATCTCATGGGTCGCGAGCTAAAGCGCGAGAGCTTCGGCTTCTAGTGGCCCTCCACGGGCTCACTTTTCAGGGCGGAGGTACGCCCTGTCAGGAGCGCGAAAACTGGTCGACCATCCACGCAGACAAGGGCGGCACTTCGTCGCGCGGACCAATCGGCATCATGACCCAACGCAACACATGGTGTGCGATAGGGACGTGATATTTCTGCGTCGCTGTTTGTTTGACCTGGAAAATAGGTGGCGGCGCAAGCCCTGATTTATCTTCCTCGCAAACGGCCCACGCAATATCACTGCCAAAGTGGAATTTTGCGACCACACCGATCAGGTCGCACAGCGCCTGAAAGGCCAATGGTGGCATCCACCGAATGGAGCCGAATTCACGACGCGTCACCAGACGCTCGAGCTTGTCGAGCCCCTGCATATCGGGACGAATTTCGATGCCGAATTCTTCGGCTACAAAAGTCGCCAGATAGCGCGAAATCTGTCCGGGCTCGGTGCCCCACACGTTGGCCTTCATCGCCAGCGCTACATTTCGTTCGACGAGGAACAGTTTTTCGCTGTTGGGCCCCACCGGTCGCGAAATGGGCGCGAACCAGACGGACGAAGGCGACTTCGGCATCTCAATGCCTGCAATATCAGCTTCGTTCTGCAGCGCAGCCATACGCGCCACAAACTGGTCGGGGCGATATTCCTCTTTCCGAAACCCAAACGCCTGCACCGCCGGTCCCAGCTCGTAGGGCAACCGAGGAAACACCAGCAACCGAACGCCCGAAAAATGCCGCGGCCGATCACGCTCGGCGATCCGCTTCGGGGCCTGACTGAGCTCGACCAGTAAGGTCGCTTCGAGAAGTGCAAGTAATTGTTTGTGGAAGGAACGCTGGTCGCCGGGGTCCATGAAACAGGCCATGACCCACTCAATGCCGTCTTCCATTTCCACTTCCAGCACGCGTGGATGAAACGGAAGTTTCGGAATATCCAGCGCGCGTGACCGCTTCAGGTCCGGGAGTAACGCGTCCAGAGGGCGATCGGCTGACATTTCATCAGCGCCGCTCAACAGACGACGCGCCCGGGCAATTTTCTCTTCGTCGGTCATGGTCTGTATGCTCAATAATTAAAGTGCACATGCCCATCGGGCACGTGCTGTTGGCGCAGATAATCGGTCACGCTCTCTACCAGACGCGTGCTGCCACACAGCAGAAAATGACAGGTCTCGAGTGAAGGGCGCTCAGCCCATGCGTCAAACAGCTCGTGCACCCATTGACCCGGACCGCCGTCGGTGACAACGACGACGACGCCCTGACGTCGCCATTCCTCGCATTCGCGCTCCAGCTCCACGAAGTGCCCCTGCGACCGGCTCTGAAACAGCGCCATCGGTCGGCGAAGACCACCGCCCTGCAATGCCGCTCGAATCACCGGGCGCAACGCGGCCACGCCGGTGCCAGAGCCAAACAGGACCAGGGGGCCTTCGGCTGGCTCACCAAAACCGTTGCCCATGGCTTCGGAGAGGAAAACCTCTTGACCGGGCGCCAGATTGCACAGGGCGTCACTGGTGGTGCTACCGCGTCCGATCAGAAAATCAGCGAACGGGAGGTCTGCCACCGTGGAGGCCACGGCGAAGTAGCGCGGCTCGGTGTCTGCGGTGCCGAGGTTCACGTATTGTCCGGCGGTACGAAGTGACGCGACGAGGGGGTGCCCGCTGACGTCCACCCGCACACGGTGCACGAGCGGGCTCTCGGGTATGTTGCTGACCACGCGCACGGGCTGCGGGCAGATCGCAGGTGCAGATGGCTGGGGAGACGATGACATGGGGTGCGTGGTCACGTTCAGTTCGGGGCGCGGGGAGTTAAACACAACCACGATGTTATGCAACGCGCGCAGATGCACCCGACCGGAGCGTACCGCGCACATTTGTTGGTTAAGAGTCGCGCTGGTGCGGACGGCCGCCCTGCACCTGAACTCGTTTGGCAGGGCGGGAGTACGCTTTGATGGGGGCGTTCAGAACAGTTTTTGCTGTCGCGTTGGGCCGGGCTCGAAGGCCAGCACGGTCTCCAGAAGGGCGTCGGCGACCGAAGCGCGGCCGGGCCCAGCCTCGATGGCCGCCCGGACGTCGTGGGATACGAAGATGCGTATCTTCTTGACGACTTTAATGAAATCGGTGGCGATGCCCTGCACGACCCGCGAAATCTGCGGCAACGGCGTGGCGGTTGCGCCGGCGCTGGTGTGGTGCACGACGTCGACGGTCTCGATGCGGTCTTTGTCGCGCGGCGGGGTGTCGATCATGACGTTGTGGGAATCGACAGGGATGCCGAGCATACGCGAGAGGGTGGCGCAGAGGGCATCGCGCAGCTGGTCGGCGTGTTCGCGGGTGAGGTGGTAGATGCGTTCGTAGGCGTCCTGGTGGCGCACGTCGTCCCACGCGCGGTTGAGCGTGAGAACGCGGCGGTAAAAGCGGCGTTGCAGGACGTCGGTGAGCAGGCGATGGCTCAGGCGGTCGGGCGAGGTGGAGCGGCGCACATGATCGAAGAGCTCATCGTCGGAGCACTGCAGCAGCAGGCTGGTGAACTCCTGTAAGCCCATGGAGTTTTCTTCGTTCCAGTCGTTGAAGGCACGTTCGGTCATGGCACTGACGGCGCGCACCGTATGGTGCCAGTACGCCTCCGAGAACATGGTGTAGCGACAGAAGATGAAGATCTCGGCCGATACGCGGCCCTTGTCGCTGATGGCGATGCGGTCGCCGTCCGGGTGAACACAGAGGCTGTCGAGCAGGCGCGCGCGGTCGTAGTTACGGCCGTACGACACGCCCATGTGGACCGAGTCCCGCTCCAGGTAGTCGGCCTTGTCGGCGTCGATGCCGGACGAGATGATCGTCGCCACAAGCCTTCTTTCGGGGCGGTCGTGCCAGTGCGGCTTGCGCCCGACGAGGTCGATCACCTGCTGAGCGTCGAATCCGAACTGGTCGGCGATGACGTCGGCGAGTGGCTTTTCGCCGCGCAGGAACTCGAACTCTCCACGCAGGATGCGTCCCAGTAGGTCCTCGTGTCTGGGCGTGTCGCGGCCCGGGTGATGCAGGGCTTCGAGGCTGTGCGCGAAAGGGTAGTGGCCCAGGTCGTGGAGCAGGGCACCCAGCAGGCAGACTTCGATGTCGGTTGTGGTGAGGCGCTCGCACACGGAATTATCGCGCAGCAGCGCGACCAGGTAGGAGCGTGCCATGTCGTAGACGCCCAGCGAGTGCTCGAACCTGGAGTGCACGGCGCCGGGGTAGACCAGATGGATGGGGCCCAGCTGCCGTACACGGCGCAAACGCTGAAAGGCCGGGTGGTCAATGACGGCGAGGAGTCGTTCGGTGGTGTGGATTTGACGCAGCTCGGGGATCCGGATGGAGCCGGTGGGAGCGTGAATCTCAGGAACGAATGCGGTCATGGTGTACCTGATGGGCCGGGGGCGGCAGAGCGTACACTGCCGGGGTGTCGATCGTCGACCAAAACGGGCGTGTCGTTTATGTTGCAACGTTGATGAGACACTTGCGATTTTCTGCGACACGGGCGGGGTGCGCCACCGCGCCGCTGTCATAAACCGGCAATGAATCGGCGCGAGCCATGAGGTTTGTGCGTCAAACCCATGAGTGTTACCCATGAGTCAGCTTCTCGAAGCCAGAGAAGAACAGTTGCGCCGGTTCTGGCACGGTCTTTGAATAGACAGCGTGTATCAAGAGAGCGAACCTCATGCTGGGGTTCGACACCCTCCCTGTTTCCTGTGCCAGAGAGATGTCATGCAGATCGCCTCATTTTTCGACAAGCGAACCTATACCGTGACGTACGTTGTATATGACGCCGCGACGCACGACGCCGTGGTCATTGATCCGGTGCTCGACTACGAGCCCGCCTCGAGCCGCGTGTGGACGGAGTCGCTGGACGTGGTCACCTCCTTCGTGAAGGAGAAGGGCCTCAAGCTGCACTACATTCTCGAAACCCACGCGCACGCTGACCACCTGTCGGGTGCACAGGAGCTGAAGCGACAGTTCCCGCAGGCGAAGCTGGCTGTGGGCGCGCGCATCACCGAGGTGCAGAGGGTGTTCAAGGGTGTGTTTGACCTGCCGGACGATTTCGCCACCGACGGGCGTCAGTTCGACGTACTGCTTCAGGAGGGCGACACGCTGAAGGCGGGCACCATCGAAGTGGACACCATCTACACGCCCGGGCACACTCCGGCCTGCGCGACGTACCGGGTTGAGGATGCGATCTTCACCGGCGACGCCCTGTTCATGCCCGATATGGGTACAGGGCGATGCGACTTTCCGGGTGGTAGCGCGACCGACCTGTACGACTCGATTCAGAAGCTGTACTCGCTCCCCGACAGCACGCGCGTATTTGTTGGCCATGACTATGCTCCGGGCGGGCGGGACTACGCGTGGGAGACGACGGTCGGCGAGCAGAAAGCGAAGAATATTCAGTTGGCTGGCAGCACATCGCGCGAAGATTTTGTGACGATGCGCACCAGGCGGGACCAGACGCTGGACGCCCCTCGGCTGTTGTTTCAGAGCGTGCAGGTGAACATTGACGCCGGCCGCATGCCGGAGCCGCACGCCAACCAGACGCGGTATCTGCGCATCCCGATCAACGTGTTCAAGCCTGTTGTTACCGCCGACGCCCGAACGACGATCGACGGGATCTAAGCGATATCTGAGGCCAGAATCGACCATTGACACGGTTGGTGTGCGCGGGCGACCCGGCCGTTCAAGAGCTGTAATCGTCGCTGTGCACGCGGCCACAACGGTAAGGAGCAGAACATGTCTATACAAGAATCCCTGAAGGGAGTCCCCAACCTGTGCTCACCCTACGACGGTGTGTGGTCTGCCGGTCAGCCTTCGCCTGCCCAGCTGCAGGCGATCGCCTCGGCTGGCATCTCCACCATCATCAACCTTCGCCCCGACGCCGAGATGCAAGCCTGTGGGATAGACGAGCGCGCGCTCGTGGAATCGCTCGGGATGAACTACGTCGTGATTCCGGTGTCTGGTCCGGGTTCGCTGCAACCCGACACGGCCCGCGCTTTTGACGCGACACTACGCGAAGCTGGCACGCCAGTTCTTGTGCACTGCGGGAGCGGAAATCGTGTGGGTGCGCTCTTCGCGCTGCGCGCAGCCTGGTTGCAGGGCGTTGCACCCGCCCAGGCTGTAGCGCTCGGTAAAGCTGCAGGCATGACCGCACTTGAGCCGGCGATTCGCGGTATTCTGGGCGCATAAGCTGCAGGCGGCAGCCCCATTGTGCGAACGCGTGCCAGCGTGTTCGCATCTGTCGCAGGACGCTGGATGCTCATGGGCGGCATCGATGGCTGGTCGAGCAGGTCCCGCAGGGCGAGATCGTGCCGAGAACACGGCGATTGAACCGGCGGTGGGCTTCTGATAACCATTTTCAAAATGGCCCGCCTCTGGAGTGCCGCATGGATGCCGTACAGCGCCTGGAACACGATCACGTCCATCTGACTCGCATTGTCGATAGCGTTCGGCAGGCCATTCAGGAGTGTTTGCGCGGAGAACGTGAGCCCGCGGATGTGGTCGAGGAGTTCGAAGAGTTTCTGCGACTGGTGAATGAGGAGCTATTCGTGCACTTCGAGCGCGAAGAGACGGTTCTTTTTCCGTGGGTGGCGGAGCGATTCCCTGAAGCCAGCGTTGCGATCGCGTCGATGGAGTCGGCGCACGACCGCATCTGCGGCGTGGCCAGTCGCATGGAGTACCTGATTTCACAGGGTAAACCGGCGCTAGCTGCAAACTTTGATTCGCTGGTGGCGCTGTTCGCGCGTTTCGACGCCAACTTTGTGAAGCATGCGCACGAGGAGCGAGACTTCATTCGGTCGCTCGATGACCGACTCACGATTGCCCAGCGTGAGCAGGTCGCTGGAATACTCGACGATTTGTGAGCGTACTGCCGCCCTGTTGAGTCGGATAGTGGTGTAAAGCCGCTCCGCGGTGTTACGGCGTTGGTGCCTTTGGTGTTGCGCCTGTGTTTCACGAGCCGGCTCAGCGTTGCTCTCCATTCCATCTGCCGAGCGCTGTTGTCGGCAAGCCTGTGGTGTCCCATGAATCTTCCTGTCACTGGTGTTCCTCGTGCGATGATCGTGGGTTTATTGCTGGCGTTGTTGGGCATTCTATTCGGATTTGTGTTGGGTGGGGTTTTTGGTGCGGCGGAGGACTCCCTGAAGGGGTATTTGCAGGCCCAGGGTGAGGCGGCGCTAACGAGCGCCTACGGCGGTGACGAGGCGGCGATGGAAGCGGTCGTGACCAAGTCATGGTCGTATTTCAAACGTGCGCACATGCACGGCGGCGCGATTGGGACGTCGTCGGTGGCGTTGATTCTGATGCTGATTCTGCTGTGTCGCCCCGGGAAGCTGGCTTCGACGGCGGCGATCGCTTCGGGTCTGGGTGCCGTTGTGTATCCGGTGTTCTGGCTGTGGGCGGGCGCAATCGCGCCGGGCATGGGAAGCACGGGCGCGGCGAAGGAGGCGTTGGAATTCATCGCCATTCCGGGCGCCGCTGCCTGTCTGTCTGGCGCGATCCTGTCTCTGGTTTGTCTTGTGAGAGACCGTTTGTTTGCGTCGCCCTGATGGTTGTGAAGAGTGGTGTGCGTCATGAAATCAGGCGCATGACCGTTCGCGTAGCGGGCTGGCGAACGCGGGAGTGAGAGCGGTAGCGGCGTCGTGGGGGCAAATGGGAGCTTGCGAGACGTGTCAGGATCGGTACAAGGTTGCAGACTTATGAAGGTGTGAATCTGGTCCGTCCCGGAGGAGCGTATGCGCAGTTCCTTTATCTCTTCAAACGTCGGCTGGCTGTGTCTTGGCCTTGTTGCGGCCTGCGGTGGTGACTCGCCCGGCGAAGGTGGTGGCAGCGCCCCGGATGCGGGAGATTCGGCGGACGTGGCGGGAGGAGACACGACCGATGTGGAGACCGACGAGGACGGTCGCGACACTGGCGGGGACGATGACGCCTCTGGTCCGGACGATGGTAGTGCGACGGGCCCTCGCCTGCCCGTGGGTGAGCTTTGCCTGGGCGATGACGCGTGTGAGAGCTCACTCTGTTTTCGGTTTGACCCGACTATTGAGGAAGGGTTCTGCACACAGTTTTGCTCAGAGGAGTCGGACTGTCCCGCGGAAGGTGGATTCAGCTGCGTGTTGCTTGGGAATTCGGGCGGCGACTTTTCTCGCGTGTGCGTGCCTGACAACCTGTGTGTGGACCGCGACGACGACGGTTATGGCGTAGGTCCCGGTTGTGCGGGGCCGGACTGCGACGACACGAACCAACAGGTGAACCCGGCGCAGGATGAGCTTTGTGATGCGGTGGACAACGACTGCGATAGCAACATCGACGAAAACCCGGTGGACGCAAACGTGGACTGCGACACGGGTTTTCCGGGTTTGTGCTCGACAGGTCGTGCGCGCTGCAACGGCGGCACGGTGACGTGCGAGGCGGATCGGGGCGCGCAGCCCGAGATCTGCGACACGCAGGACAACGACTGTGACGGCGATGTCGATGAGGGCGCCGACGGTGGTCCGCTTCAGGAGTCGTGCTACGGCGGTTCATCGGCGACACGCGACGTGGGCACGTGCCGTGCCGGTGTGCGAAGCTGCGAGGACGGTCTGGTAGGCGAGTGCGTTGGCCAGGTGCTGCCGCAGCTGGAGGTGTGCGACGGTGTGGATAATGACTGCGACGGCGAGGTGGACGAGGGCAGCCCGGGTGCGAATCAGCCCTGTGATGTGCCGGGTGCGTTTGGTGTGTGTGCTCGAGGCCGCACGCAGTGCGATGAAGCGGGTGAGTTGGTCTGTAATCCGCTGGCGACGGGCACCGAGGAGCTGTGCGACGGCCAGGACAACGACTGTGATGGTGCGATTGACGAAGGTGCCGATGGTGCTCCGCTGCAACGGGTATGTTTCGGCGGTGCGGAGCGCGAGATCGGCGTAGGCGTTTGCGAAGCCGGTATTCAGACGTGCGTGGGGTCGGAGTACGGCGACTGCGTGGGCGATGTCCTCCCCGGGCCCGAGCTTTGCGATACGCTGGACAATGACTGCGACGGCGAGGTGGACGAGGAGTCGGCGTCGGGTGGTTTTGTGTGCGCCACGGGTTTGCCCGGGGCCTGTGCGGTGGGCACGACGTCCTGTTCGGGCGATGGCACCGTCTGTGTCGCCAACGTGCTACCGACGGCCGAGGTGTGCGACGCGGTGGACAACGACTGCGACGGGAGCGTGGACGAGGGGGCGGACGGTTCGCGACTGAGTAGGCCCTGCTATTCGGGTCCTGCTGGCACGCAGGGTGTCGGTGTGTGCAGCGGCGGAACGCAGAGTTGTGGTGGTGAAGGGTTCGGTGTCTGCATTGGTGAGGTTCGGCCCTCTGCCGAGGTGTGCGATGGGTTGGATAATGATTGCGACGGTCTGGTGGACGAAGGCAACCCGGGAGGCAACGTCGTTTGTAGCACGGGCAATGCGGGTGTTTGCGCGGCGGGCCTGACGGTCTGTGCAGACGCCACGCTGACCTGTGTGCCATCTGCCACGGCGAGCGCCGAGGTATGCGACGGTCAGGATAACGACTGTGACGGTCTGACCGACGAAGACGCGTCGGGGGCGTTGCTTCGGGAGTCTTGTTACGATGGGCCTGCGGGCACGGCCGGCGTGGGTGCCTGCACCGCGGGTGTTCGTACCTGTACCGGTGCTGGTTTTGGCGCTTGCGTAGGTCAGGCGTTGCCCTCGACCGAGGTGTGTGATGGGTTGGACAACGATTGCGACGGCGTCGTGAATGACGGCAATCCCGGAGGCGGCATTACGTGCTCGACGGGTGGCGCGGGCGTTTGCGCAGCGGGTGCGACGGCGTGCGTAGGAGGCACGGTTACGTGCGTGGGCACGGTGGCGCCGGGAGCGCAGCCTGAGGTGTGCGACACGGTGGACAACGATTGTGATGGTTCTCTGAACGAAGGGTTTGCCGGTCTGGGTGGTGCCTGCTCAAGCGGGCTTGGCATTTGCGCTCGTCCGGGTGTGGTGGTGTGTGCCGCCGATCCGACGGCAGCGCCGGTGTGCAACGCCGAGGCGGGTAGTCCGAATCCATCGGAGACGTGTGACTACGTGGACGACGACTGCGACGGGAGCGTGGATGAAGGATTCCGCAACGGTGCTGGAGCGTACAATACGGTCGCTCACTGCGGTGCGTGTGGGTTTAACTGCGATAGCACGTGGCCCGGAGGACCTGCCCTGTTCAATGTGGCGACCCAGTGCAATCCGTCGGGTACGCTGGCGACCTGCGGCTTTACTTGTCTGGCCGGCTGGGTGAACGCCGACGGTGTGGCCGACAACGGCTGCGAGTTCCGTCCCGAGCCCGAGACGGTTTATGTATCCACCTTTGCCAACGGTGGCCGCGATGTGGCGGGTTGTGGCACCTACCTGGCTCCGTGCGCGAGCATTCAGGGTGGCATCGATCTGGCGCGCACAACGACCGGCAAGACGCGGGTGCGCGTCTCGACCGGTCTGTACCGTGAGAATATCGTGTTGGCCAACGGCATCTCGGTGCTGGGCGGTCACTCGAACCTGAACTGGGTGCGTAACGCTGATGTGTTTGGGACGTCGATTCGGGGCGCCGATGTGGCCCCGTTGGTCGGTGCATCGACGGACCGTATTGTGGTGATCGCGTCAGGGATTACCTCGGCGACCGAGTTGTCAGGCTTTATTGTGTCCGGAATCAATGCCGGGTTGTCGGGTAACTCGATCGGAATCTACATCACCAACTCCAACCAGAACCTCGTCATCGAAAACAACGAGATCGCGGCAGGCGCTGGCGGCAATGGAGCGACGGGTTCAACCGGAGCGGCGGGCACGCAGGGTACCAATGGTTCGGTGGGTGGTAATGCCGTGCGTCAGAATCAATCGCAGCCTTCGATCCCTGGTGGTGTGGGAGGCAGCAACACTTGCGGTGGGGTGAGCGTTGCGGGTGGAACGGGTGGCATTGGTACCAATCCGGTGGGGAGCACCACTTCTGGAGCGGGAACGAACGGCAGTGGTCCTGGTACGGGTCCAGGTGGTGGTGGTGGTACACACATGGTCCAAAATTCATCAGGTTCGTGTGTCGTTACGGGTCCAACGGACGGTGTGCCAGGTGTGGCAGGCACGCGTGGAACCGATGGAGCTGGTGGAGCGGGCGCGAGCTCTGCGAACGGTACAGTGACATCGGGTCGTTGGGCCGCGGAAGGCGGCGTCGCCGGAGCAAATGGTGCCAACGGCACCGGCGGAGGCGGTGGTGGATCTTCGGGTGGATTGGATGATTTTGGTACGACAACGCATCACTTCCCGCCTGGCGGCGGTGGTGGCGGTGCGGGTGGCTGTCGCGGCACGCAGGGTGCGGGCGGCACGGGCGCTGGCGGCTCGTTTACGGTGTTCATTCACTTCAGCACCACACCGGCGTCTGCTTCTGCCTATCCGGCGTTGCGAGCCAATCGTCTGCGCCGCAATCTGGGTGGTCGCGGCGGTGACGGCGGGACAGGTGGTGCGGGTGGCGAAGGTGGTCTGGGTGCTGCCGGTGGCACGGTTCCGAGCAGCCTGCCCGTTGCGTTCTGTCTCGTGAATGGCGCGCCCGGCGGAGTGGGCGGGCGTGGTGGTCATGGTGGCGGCGGTGGAGGTGGAGCCGGCGGTGTGTCGTTTGATGTGTTTGTGAGCCGGCCAGGCACCACCACCCCCGATTTCTCGGGCAACACGTTTGAGATTACGGCTTCCACGGCAACGGGTGGCTCGGGTGGCTCTGGAGGTAACTCCAGCAACACGGCCATCGGCATTGGTGGCAACGGGTTGACGGGAGCCTCGGGCCAGGTGCAGATTGGCAACTGAACGGTCGTCGGACTGATTTGTGAGAAGCGATGCACGGGTCTTGCTGAGCGAGATTACCGTGCTAAAGTGGCGCAGGTTGGTGCCTTTTGTATTCGGTTCTGGTGAGGAGCGTATGCGCGCGTCCCTTTTATCATCCAGTGTGGGTGTGTTCTGTCTGGTGTTGCTGGCGTCGTGCGGCGGAAATCCGCCTGGCGAAACCGGTGAAGGCGCCGCAGACACCGGAGATGTGACCGACGTTGTGGGCGGTGATACGACCGACGCGGATGGGGCAGGGGACGGCGAGGGGTCGGGTGGCTCGGACGGCTCGGATGGATCGGCCGACGGCAGCGCGACGGGCCCTCGTCTGCCCGTGGGTGAGCTCTGTCTGGGTGATGACGCATGCGAGAGCTCCCTTTGTTTTCGGTTTGACCCGAATATCGAGGAAGGGTTTTGCACCCAGTTCTGCTCCGAAGAGTCAGACTGCCCTGCGGAGGGTGGGTTCAGCTGCGTACTTCTGGCGAACTCGGGTGGTGACTTTGCGCGGGTGTGCGTACCCGACAACCTGTGCGTGGACCGTGATGAGGATGGTTACGGCGTAGGTCCCGGTTGTGCGGGGCCGGACTGCGACGACTCGAGCGCACAGGTGAACCCTGCGCAGGATGAGCTCTGTGACGCGGTGGATAACGACTGCGACAGCAACATCGACGAGAACCCGGTGGACGCCAATGTGGACTGCGACACGGGTTTCCCAGGGCTTTGTTCAACCGGTCGGGCGCGTTGCAACAGCGGCACGGTGACGTGTGAGGCGGATCGGGGCGCTCAACCCGAGATCTGCGACACGCTGGACAACGACTGCGATGGTGCGGTGGACGAGAGTGCGGACGGCGGCCCGCTGCAGGAGGCGTGCTATGGTGGTTCGGCTGCCACTCGCGATGTTGGTGCCTGTCGTGCCGGCGTGCGCAGCTGCGAGGAGGGTTTGGTCGGGGACTGCGTGGGTCAGGTGCTGCCGCAGCTGGAAGTGTGCGACGGCGTGGACAACGACTGCGACGGAGAGGTCGATGAGGGCAGCCCGGGTGCGGATCAGCCCTGCGATGTGCCGGGGGCGTTTGGCGTTTGCGCGCGAGGCCGTACCCAGTGCGACGAGGCGGGTGAGCTGATTTGCAACCCGTTGGCCACGGGCACCGATGAGCTGTGCGACGGTCAGGACAACGACTGCGATGGCGCGACGGATGAAGGCGCCGACGGCGCGGCGCTGAAGCGAATCTGTTACGGTGGTGCGGATTCCGAGATCGGCGTGGGTGTGTGTACGACCGGTTTTGAGACGTGCGTCGGTTCGGAGTACGGCGACTGCGTGGGCGACGTGTTACCCGGACCCGAACTTTGCGACACGCTCGACAACGACTGCGATGGTGAGGTTGACGAAGGGGCAGCGTCGGGTGGATTTGTGTGCGCGACCGGTCTGCCTGGAGCCTGCGCTGTAGGCACGACGATCTGCGGCAGTGACGGAACGGTATGCATTCCGAATGAAGAGCCAACAGATGAGGTGTGCGACGCGGTCGACAACGACTGCGACGGTGCGATCGATGAAGACGAGGCGGGGCTTCGGCTTCGACGGGCGTGTTATTCGGGACCTGTAGGCACGCAGGGTGTGGGTCTGTGCACAGGCGGATTCCAGACCTGTGGCGGCGATGGATTCGGCGTTTGCGTCGACGAGGTCCGCCCTGACGTGGAGGTCTGCGACGGCCTCGACAACGACTGCGACGGGCTGATCGACGAGGGCAATCCCGGCGGAAACGTGGTGTGCAACACCGGTGAACCCGGCGTGTGTTCAGTCGGCGTAACCGCGTGCGAAGACGCGCGACTGGTCTGTGCAGGTTCCACCGAGCCGTCCATCGAGACCTGCGACGGCACCGACAATGACTGCGACGGCTTTACCGACGAGGACGAGGGTGGCGCGGCTCTTCGTCAGTCATGCTACGACGGGCCAGCCGGTTCCTCGGGCGTGGGCGCATGTACCGCGGGCGTAAGGACCTGCTCCGGCGCGACCTTCGGGTCGTGTGTGGGTCAGGTGCTGCCGGGCGTCGAGGTATGCGATGATGTGGACAATGACTGCGACGGTGCAGTGAACGAGAACAACCCGGGCGGAAACGTCGTGTGCAGCACCGGCGCGGTGGGCGTGTGCGCGGTTGGTTTGACGCTGTGCAGTGATGGGGAGATCGAATGTGTGCAGTCCACCGCTTCGGCGACCGAGACCTGCGACCGACTCGATAACGACTGCGACGGCCTGACTGACGAAGATGCCTCCGGAGCACCCCTGTCTGCTACCTGCTACGGCGGACCCGCAGGTACGCTGGGTGTTGGCATCTGTGCCGCGGGCGTGCAGACCTGCACCAGCGGAGCGCCCGGCGCCTGTGTGGGTGACATCCGGCCTGGCACCGAGGTCTGCGATGGTCTGGATAACGACTGTGACGGGCTTGTCGATGAGGGCAATCCGGGCGGCAATGTGGTCTGCGGTACGGGCAATGCCGGTGTGTGCGCTGTGGGCCTGACCTCGTGTGTGGATGGAGAGTCGGTGTGCATTCAGACGTCACCACCGACCGAAGAGACGTGCGACGGTGTGGACAATGATTGCGACGGCCTGTCGGACGAAGACGAAGCGGGCGCTCCGCTGCGTCAGTCCTGTTACGATGGACCGGCGGGAACGTCGGGTGCGGGTGCCTGCAGGGCGGGCGTCCGTACCTGTACCGCCGCGAGCTTCGGTTCGTGCGTGGGGCAGGTGCTGCCCAGCGCCGAGCTCTGCGATGCGGTGGATAACGACTGCGACGGCAGCCTCAACGAAGGCAATCCCGGCGGCAATGTCGTGTGCAGCACCGGCGCCGCCGGCGTCTGCGCGGCCGGCGTCACCCTCTGCAGCGGTGGTGCCATCGAGTGCGTGCAGTCCACCGCTTCTTCGGCCGAGACGTGCGACGGCCGCGACAACGACTGCGACGGACTGACCGATGAGAACGCATCCGGCGCTGCGCTGTCGAACAGCTGCTACGGCGGCCCG
>Ga0169931_10001071_pt1 | contig 44978 bp, 38 predicted proteins | sample Kivu_15m_20L_FD_129675 | JGI IMG/M metagenome (GOLD analysis project Ga0169931, IMG submission 129675) | Freshwater microbial communities from Lake Kivu, Western Province, Rwanda to study Microbial Dark Matter (Phase II) - Kivu_15m_20L... | ecosystem: Environmental > Aquatic > Freshwater > Lake... | reverse complement strand
CAGGATTTGAATGGAGAAAATTTCTTTACCTTCCTCAGTACCAATCTAAGTAATGTGACTGGCACCAATATAAGAAGATGTGCTGGGAAAATAGATTTCAGAATAGATGCTGCGGGTCCAGAACTTGCACGTTACATATCAGCCATCAATGCGAACCAAAATCTTATTGGAGGATTATTTCCTGCCGATCCTTTTACGAATATAGAAAGTGGTTTTGGTTTATTTAGTTTCAAGTTTGATGTCATTAAAAAGAATTACACCATTGAGCAGGAAACCTTCAATTATCTAAATCAAGGTGATATTACACGAAACCTCGGCTTTAAAAGCTGTGATTGTAGCAACTTACAGCCCAACGGAGGATGTCAATAAAAGAAAAAGCAGCAAATAGCTGCTTTTTTTGTCACTTAGCCCCGTCACATTTTGTCAATTTGTCAGTTTTTTAATCATTTTTGATGGTTTTATCCCTCTAAATCCATTTGGTATGCCAATTGTATGAGGGTATAATATCATATTCATCAAACAAAATTAAACTTATGGGAAAAATTATAGGAATTGACTTAGGAACAACAAACTCTTGTGTTTCTGTAATGGAGGGCAATGAACCTATTGTGATTACGAATGATGAAGGTAAAAGAACCACACCTTCTGTAATAGGATTTCTTGAAAACGGTGAGAGAAAGGTTGGAGACTCTGCAAAACGTCAGGCAATTACCAATCCACTCAAAACGATTATGTCTGTCAAAAGATTTATGGGTAGAAGATATTCTGAAAGTACGTCTGATGCAAAAAATGTACCTTACACAGTTTCTCAAGGTGCCAACGATACTGTTAGAGTAAAAATAGACGATAAAGAATATACCCCCCAAGAACTTTCAGCCATGATTCTTCAGAAAATGAAAAAAACTGCTGAGGATTATTTGGGCCAGGAAGTAAGCGAAGCCGTTATCACTGTTCCTGCTTATTTCAACGACTCACAAAGACAGGCAACCAAAGAAGCTGGTGAAATTGCCGGCCTCACAGTGAAAAGAATTATCAATGAACCTACTGCAGCTGCTTTGGCATATGGTATGGATAAAAAAGGTCAAGATGCCACTATCGCTGTTTATGACCTTGGCGGTGGTACTTTTGACATCTCTATCCTTGAATTAGGTGGAGGCGTATTCGAAGTTAAAGCTACCAACGGTGACACACACCTGGGTGGAGATGATTTTGACAGAGCTATCATTGATTGGTTAATTGCAGAATTCAAACAACAGGAAGGAATTGATTTAAGTCCCAACGCTGAGGCTTTGCAAAGATTAAAAGAGGCTGCGGAAAAAGCTAAGATTGAACTTTCCGGTGGTGCATCAACCGACATCAATTTACCTTATATTGCCTTTGGTCCATCGGGTGCAAAACATTTGGTAAGACAATTAACACGTGCCAAATTCGAACAACTCACCGAAGATTTGGTCAGAAGAACATTGGAACCTTGCAGATTAGCTCTAGAACAAGCAGGAATGAGTGTAAATGATATTCATGAGGTAATTCTGGTAGGTGGTTCAACCCGTATCCCCAGAATCCAGCAAGCTGTAGAAGAATTCTTTAAAAAGAAACCTAATAAGAGTGTAAATCCTGACGAGGTGGTTGCTGTGGGAGCTGCTATTCAGGGGGGTGTCCTCACTGGCGAGGTAAAAGATGTGTTATTACTAGATGTCACACCATTATCCTTAGGTATTGAAACCTTAGGTGGTGTTTTCACTAAAATCATTGAGTCTAATACGACTATTCCTAAAAAAGCATCTCAGGTATTTTCTACTGCCCAAGACAACCAACCTTCAGTTGAAATTCATGTATTGCAAGGTGAAAGACCTATGGCTAACCAGAATAGAACTATCGGAAGATTCAATTTGGATGGAATTCCCACTATGAGAAAAGGAGAACCTCAAATTGAAGTTACCTTTGACATAGACGCCAATGGTATCTTAAGTGTGTCAGCTAAAGAGATGACCACAGGAAAACATCAACAAATCAGAATAGAGGCATCAACTGGCTTGTCTAAGGATGAAATAGACAGAATGAAAAGAGAAGCGGAACTCAATGCCGACACTGATAAAAAAGCCAGAGAATTTGCTGACAAAATCAACGAAGCGGACTCTGTAATTTATCAAACAGAAAAGCAATTGACTGAAATTGGCGATAAACTACCGGAGGCAGCAAAGGCAGAAATTAATAGTGCCATCAATGAGCTTAAGGAGGCGCATGCTAAAAAAGATGTCGATGCGATCAATGCAGCTCTACAAACAGTTAATACCGCTTGGGCAAATGCTAGCCAACATATGGGAGCCAATCCTGGCCAAGAGCAAGGGCCTGCCAACGGTGATAAAACTGAACCAGTTACAGATGTTGATTTTGAAGAAGTAAAATAAATTCAAATCCTAGATATAAATGCCCCTTTTGGGGCATTTTTTTTTAATTTAGTTTTATGAAATGGATTCTTTCCGAGAAAATGGGAGGCCACCAGGCATCTATTTATTGTTTGTGCGCAACAGATGATCCCAACAGCTTTCTTAGTTCTGGGGGCGATGGCATGATTGTCTCCTGGAACCTAGCAGAACCCGATCTGGGGAAAATTTTCGCCCGAAACGAAGAAGGTATTTTTTGCATGTTCTATCAATCTGCAAAGTCTATTTTATTTTGTGGAGATATGAAGGGACAGATTCTGGCATTTGATTATCCCCAAAAAAAAGTAATTAAGAAATGGAAAGCCCACCAGGGCTCTGTTTTTAAACTTCTATACTTAGAACAGGGCTTGCTTAGTGTGGGCGCAGACGGAATTTTACATCTCTGGGATTCAAAGGAATATAGATTGAAACAGAGTTTTACCTTAAGTTCTAAAAGTCTTCGAACGATAGCATATGAGCCCAAACACAATAAAATTGTTGCCGCTGGGTCTGAAGGAAAGTTCTATTTTTTTGAATTAAAAAATAATTTTTTGGACTATACCGGACAAAAACAGGCACATGACTCCTCGATATTTTCTCTTGCATTTACTCCCTCGCACAATTATCTGTTAAGTGGATCCAGAGATGCTTATATCAAAATCTGGAATCCTGAAACTTTGGAACCAGTTCCCACAGAACCTGCACACCTATCAACTATCAATGATCTTTGTTTTTCTGAGGATGGCTCCTATTTTTTTTCAGCAGGAAGAGATAAGCATATTAAAATTTGGTATTTGGATCAATTTAAACTCATCCAGGTCTTAGATTCCATTCGCGATATGGGTCATCACAAGTCGGTAAATTGTCTTTTGTATCTAAATCAAAAACTAATCAGTGCTGGGGATGACCGACAAATTATTATTTGGTCTCAGGTGAAAGAGAAATAATAATGTAAATATACTTTGAAATGAGTATTAAAAAAGGAGAAATTTATTGCATTCAATTATCTGAATAATTCATTCGGAGAAACCTCTACTAATTCGCCTTTTCTGTTTCGTACCAAATAATGCATATGATAGTTGTAATCATTACCTCCTACCCTATATTCGACAATCAATACTGTTGTTGAATCAACCTTGTATTTAGCAATATCTCCAGGTTTTAAATCTAAAGTTTCAAAGACTTTGTCTCTCAATTTTGCATTTTGAATGATTGCCTTCATCGGATTAAAATAATCTACCCATACCTGAAGTGAATCTCTGTTTTGTGTCATAGACGTATATTTTGATTTCAGGGAAATCAAGTCTTGATTCAACTGATTCAATTGATTTTCGAGAGCTTGTGCTTGTTTTTCGCTATTTTTTCTTTGTTCGGCAAAAGATTGGTAGACAGAAAAAATAATGAAGCCCAGAAAAAATGTCAAAAGGAGAATCACCCCTATCTTTTTCCAGTTAAAATTTCCGTTGACATTGTTAGGGCTCGTATTCATAGTTTTATTATTTAGAATACTAAAATACTAAAACATATTTCTTCCTGGATAATTTGAGCAAATGATTTTAATGGTATTTTGGTTAAGACTCCCTTAAAATCTTGATATACATTACTACAATTTTTATTAATAGAATCCAAGCCTAAGAAAAAATTGGGAAGAAATATTATTTGTTTATATTTGCATAGTTCTGGTGAACACAGACGGTCTTAGGCGTGAGCCTTGCCGGGGTGTTCTTAAAAGGGAACCGGGTGAAAGTCCCGGACTGTCGCGCAACCGTTATTGCCATTGCATAAGTCGGACACCTGCCACAACAAAGATTTTATTATGCTTTCGCGTCAAAAGCTTGTATATAAGGAATCCCGATCTTAAGGGGTCTCTTGCACAATTTCTTGGCAGCTGAAGTAATGTATTTTTAACTAAAAAAAAAAACATGAAATGGCTCACAAAAACAACATCTTCATTTGCCTGCTACTCATTTGGGCAAGCCCTAATCTAGAGGCTCAAAAACTTATTATTGGCAATGGCGGACTTTTTGGATCGTCTACTGATTTCGTTAATTTGCAGATTTACGATCCGCAAAGCAACACCCAATCCAGTCTGGATACAATTTACAACAACTCCATTCAGGATATCCTCCTCGAAGAAAATCAATTTGCTTACATAGCCTCAGAGGATAGTATTATTAAATATGACTTAATCAGCAAACAAAGAATTGCTTCATGTTCCTTTGGTGCTGTTAATACCATCAAACTAGGGATTTATCAAAATAAATTGCTGGCTGGAAACTGGTATGGATCAACACAAGGAAACCTACGTATTTTCGATAAAAACACACTGCAATTCTTGGATAGCATACCAGAAATTACACAGGGTGCCACCGACTTTATCATTTATGGTAATAAAGCACTGATTGCCCAAAACAATAGCAATACTATGTGGATGGATACACTGGGATATATTGCAGTGGTTGATCTTGACTTAGTTCAATTCATCAGAAATGATACCTTATCATCATCAGGGCATGAAATCGGCAGATTAGTTCTGGCTCAAGATTCTCTACTGTTTAGTATCAACACGGTATCCCAAACAATCTCAATGTTTAATTTACAATCTAATTTCAAAACCACATATAACAGTCCTGTTTCCTTTATGCCATTAAGTATAGGCAATTATGCCATACCTTATCAGAATACATTTTTTATGCCCTTTGGAGACAGTCTCGGCATTTTTGACCTTGTTCAGAATCAGGTAGTTCAACATGGAATTGCCCCGCTTACTGCCTACGGCTTTGCATTTGCTATAGATAGCATTCAAAATAGAATTTATATCAATCATCTTGATTTTTCAAATCAAAACAATAACCGAGGTGAAATCTATTCATTGAATCGCCAATTTTTGGGAAATTACACTGTTGGATTTTCACCTGAACTGCTTCAGGTATGGTACCCTTCTACTCAAACTAATACTGTGATTGAAAATACTACACAAATCAAAACAGTAGTATTTCCCAACCCTTTTACTGATTATGTGCAGATCCAATCGTCCGAAACCATGAATGAGATTTCAGTCTTTTCGCAAAATGGTTTATGCCTCAGCCGGAAACAAGTTCATTCAACAGAATATCAGCTGGATCTTACTGGACTAAATAAAGGAACCTACTTTGTTATGGTACAGGATAGTAAGGGATTTTCTACAATCAAGATTCAAAAGGTAAATGAATAATACAAACCTAAGTATTTTCTGTTTAATTCTCCTGTACTCATCAATTATGGGACAAGATGCAGTTCACCGAGACTCTGTAAACTGGAGTTGCTGGGCTCAATCCTGTACTCTATACAGGGGCTGGAAACAGATCAACCAACCCCAACTCGGATGGGTGAATTCCGGGAATAACAACGATGCAACGGGAACTGCGGGAGATGGGGCTGTTGTAAGTTTGGGTGATTCAGGCTACGCTATTCTACAATTTCCAGAAATAATTTACAATGGTCCTGGTCCGGATTTTGCTGTTTTTGAAAATGCATTCAATGCTCAATTTCTGGAACTAGCCTTTGTTGAAGTGAGTTCAGATGGTGTTCATTTTGTAAGATTTCCTGCCATTTCAAAAATGGATAGTAATATTCAAACAGGTACCTTTGGTTTAAGCGTAGCTGATAGCTTTTATAATTTAGCAGGAAAATACCCCTATCTGACGGGTACAGGATTTGATTTGGAAGAGCTCAAAGATTCAAGTTTCATTGACATTAATGCAATACGTTTCGTTAAAATAGTGGATGTGATTGGAATTGTCCAATCAGATTTATGTAGTAGAGACAGCAGGTATTATCCCATAAATGATCCTTTCCCAACACCTTTCAATGAGGGTGGTTTTGATTTGGATGCCGTGGGTGTTATTCACAGCCGTCAATCTTCAGCAATTGAATTGAATCAAAACTCAGAAGCAAGTTTTTACCCACATCCTGTAAAATCAGGACAGGAACGCATCTATTTCTACAAAGATTGTGAAGGTCTCTTCCAAATCAAATCGATTCATGGAGCCTTACTCTATACGATTTCCTGCCAGGCTGCCAATTTTATAGATTTACCACACTTGGATCCAGGCATCTATATCATAGAGTGGAATGGCATAAGCAAGCAATTGATTATTTATAAATAACAGGACTGACCTGAGCTCCGGCTTTTTTTAACAATCGCAACATACCCTGATGTCCCCTCAGGTGCGCCGCGCCTACGGAAGCGAAAAGACTCTGTTCCCTGGATATTTCAATAAATTTCCTTGTCATTTTTTTATTCCTTTCGTCTATGAGGATTCGCCTCATACCCCCACTTGATTTTCTTACAACTTTGTAAAGTTCAACAGATTTACCCTGATCGTAAAGATCTATTGTTTTTTCAATTTGCTTACGAAATGAGGAAAATTGATGCAATATTTTATCCAAAACCTTGAGTTGAGACGAAGCTGGTATCTTTTGCATGGTCGCGAGTTGATCATGAAAATCTTCCAAGCCCCCCATATTTCTAAACTTATCCTGAGCAAATTCAAATAAATATTGATCTAAATTAACCCCCTGATTTTCTCTCATCAGTAAGGCCGAAATTTGCTGAACCAACCATATTGGCTTTTTAAATTCAATATCTTGAAACTGAATATCTAACCTTTTTTTGAGCAATTTTGACAATTTATCACATTTTTTCTTCGTCCAAAGCTGACCCAGAAATTGATCTGAATCCAAGTCTCTTATTGTCTGATAAGCTTGAAGATCAAATTGATTTAAATTATACTCTGCTGCATAGGCCTGGCAATTCTCTATATAGGAAAGAATAGGTTCTATTGACTTAAAAGCCCTGTTATCAGTACTATGCATAGTACCAAAAAGATATGAACTAAAGGAAGAGGATTCCCATTCGATTTTCCACAAAAGGCTATCCTTAGCATTTTTCATTCATTATTTCCATTTAATATTGCAACCTGCGCTGGGATACTGTTTCTCGGTTGGCTTTCTTTTATCTAAAACGGCATCTATAGCCAACTGAAGATCCAAGCCGGTGACAGGGATATCTGTTTTGGGTCTTGATGAGCAAAATCTTCCCCTGTATTGCAATATCATTTGATTGTCAAAAAGATAAAAATCCGGAGTACAAGCCGCTTGATATGAACGGGCCACTATCTGGGTCTCATCAAAAAGATAGGGAAAACTAAAATTATAATAGCTAGAAAATGAAATCATTTTATCAGGAGCATCGTCAGGATATTTTTCTATATCATTTGAATTTATTGCAATAAAATTAACGGCACTTGGAAGGTATTTTTCTGAAATTTCAACCAATTTCTCCATGATATGAATAACGTAGGGACAATGATTACAAGTAAAAAAAATGAGCGTAGCCCTCTCTCCTTTCATTTCGGCAATTGATTTTATTTTGCCGTCTATTACGTCAATTAATGAAAAATCAGGCGCCTTGGTTCCCAATTCTATCATTGTTGATTCAGTAAGTGCCATCAGATAAAATTTTTATGCCAACTAAGAGATAATTGGGTAGTCCAATGATGTAACCATTCTTTTTTATTTTTAACCAAATGATTAAAAAACAAAGTCTGATCATTGATTTTACCATCTGTAAAACTATTTTTCATTTCAATACTAGAAATAAATTCTACTTTATCATCAGATAAATAGGCAAATTCTAATCTATTGAAAAAATCAATTTCAAATCTTTGTCCCCATTTTTTCACCAAGGCCACTAGTTTATCGATTGAACACCCGCTGGGGTCAGTCCTGCTGGCATCTAGCATCACCACTACAAAATGTTGATACAAGATAGCGGCCTCTGCAAACAATTTATTTTGGTGACTATTCCAATTGTTTAAAAATAAAGATAAATCAGATTGCATTTCAGCCTGCATATGTAGATTTAATTCTTTGGAAGACTGAAATATCCAAACGAGTGATTCGTCAGGCATATCCTTAAAAACAAGATCCATAAATTAATTAGCTTTATCCCAATTTAATATAAACCCAACCATTTCTTCAGCTGCATTTTCTGGGCTTCTCCACCATTCTACAGACCAAAGGGGGTGCACCTCGTATCCCAGTATTCTTGATTTTCTGGATTTTTCCAAGGCAGAATCCAAGTCATATTTATCAACCTGATTCAACCAGCCATCGATAACAAAACCAAGAGACAAGGTACTTCCGTTGACACTTTTTACAACGATATCAACAAACACATGCTCATCGATTTGAACATTGGTAAGGATTCTCTCTGAACCGATATATTTTTGCAAATAATTTGAAATAGCCTCCTGAAACTGAACCAAACTTTGATGTTCGTAATTGGATTGATAAGTTGAAACCAATTTTCCCTCTTTGTTATAAATATTCTTAAAATAAAACCTTTCAAAAGACTCCAACTGAGTTGAATATTCCAACAGGGTTTCCTTGGAAGAGGCTGAAGTTGAACCTGATATGACTCTTTGAGCTGCCAATCTGGATAATTTTTTTCCTAGTTTAGCATCTATCAAATGCGCATCATCAAGTATTACCAAATCAAAAATAGCTATCTGATTTCCAAATACCTTATCTGCAACTTCTGGGGTCATGACAATGATTGGAAAATTATCAGTGATAAAGGACAATCCTAAATCATCAATAACATGAGGGATACTAAAGCTGTAGTATTTATTTTTAAATTGAGCGGGCACCCAACCTTTATCCTTCTTCATGTTTCTCAACTGCTCTGCCTGCTGTTCCCTGCAAGTCAACAAAGCATTTTTGGGAAGCAGTTCTCTTATTTCTCTTATCACTTGTTGAAAATCCAAAATTGGAAAATCCCCGTCTGGCAAGTGTAAATGGTATTTCTTTTCCAGATAATAATATAAATACCAACTATCGAAAGATGCCAGGGCATCTGTAGGATTGACCGTTACAATAGCCTCCACCGTATTTCTGACTTTCTGATCTAAGAGAAACCAAGATTTTCTCCACTCAAAATAATCTTCAAAATCTGACACTCTACTCAACATGCGGCTGAAAGCAGAAAGCGTGTTTTTCAATTGCTCTTCCTTTTCAATTGCTTTTTGTGTCTTTTCAAAAGAAAAGGGAACAAAAATAGAGTTCTTGGATAGATTGGTAAAAAACTGCTCAACGGCTAAATCCAACTCTTCATATTTTCTTTTAAAGGAAGGCTTTAAAGGAATTTTATGAGACAACTCTTTAATCTTGGAATTAACAATTTTAGGGACACGATTCAAAAATTGATCAGCCAATTTGTCCAACTCCGTCAAATCCTTTCTTAAATCACTCAACAAAGTATGTGTTCTACCTGAGGGAATATTTGCTTCAAAATATTTTTTTGACTCATAAACGGCACGTAGCTCCTCTATTGACTTATAGATATGCTCTTTGGCAGCAAGAATCTGCCTGTGCTTTTTAGAAAAAACACTTAAAATTCTTAATCTGGTTGTCGTAAATCCGTCTGTCATATTAAAAGAATCGCCATATACATCACGATACACGCGGATATCCCTTTGGATATCATTGATTCTTTGTTTTAAATTTTTTATATGACTCTCGTATTGAAACCTTAAATCGTCACTATACTCATCAATAAACTTGGTATATCTTTTAAAAAGGTCTGTAAGTAGAGAAGTATAGGTAGTCAATTGGTCATTGACCCAGGATTTTGCGGTTTCTTTTTTATTTTGAAGAAATACATGAGACTGAATTTGATTCAATGGATGTTGTATATCGCCAATTTTCTTGAACAACCTTAAATTTTCCTCCACAGCTGAACGAATCAAATTGTATTCCTGCCAGGTCCAATCATAGGTGGAAGTATCTAAAATTCTAGCCAAGTATTGCTTGGCATCTTTTTGCTGGGCTGTTAAAAATAAAGAAACTACCTCACTCCATTTCGATTGATCCAAAACAGGTTTACGAATGGCTTCAAAACGATCTGAAAGTGAATTATGAAAAAACAAATATTGCTGTAAAGACAGGTTGTATTGATTTTCATCAAACTTTGGCAATTTTTTCACTGCTTCAGGCAATTCTTCCAAGGCTGAAAATAGCTTTTCCTTCACTGTCAGTTCATCCTGTAACATCAAAATGCCAGAATCATTCAATCCAACACTTTCAAGTTGTTTATTGATATCACTGAAAGTGGACAGGTTGGGAGTAATATACAAGCATGTACCATGGTCAGAAATAACAGAGGGCAAGAGGGAACAGATCGCTCTGGTTTTTCCCGTATCGGCAGCACCCAATAATAGTGCATCTTTGCCTTCTAAAACATCATTTACAAATGACTCTTGTACTGGATTTGAACTGAGGGCACCCACTCTGGTAAACCAAATTCTTCTTGACTTTCCAATACTTAGTTCCTCCGTAACTTCTTGTTGGGCCTGTTGCTCAGGCAAACCAAAGAAGCCCAGGTTTTGAATTCCAGTATAGGGATCCGTAGTGGATTCATGAAAAGAGTGTATTCGTCTGAAACTTGAAATATTGCATTGTAACTCTTTGGCTAGTCTGTGTAGAGAATTATTAAAATCTTTAGGTTTAGCCAATTCATCCAATATAAAAATCTCGTTCCAGTCTAAATCAAATTGTGCAATTAAATAATTTTTTAACGCTTCATTTACCACAGGTAAACCAGAAGCATTTAACTCAAAAATCCAGTGCTGGGGCGAATTATCATCTGCCAGGCTGATGTGTAAATCCCAAAAAAATAAAGGGGCAGAAATCTCTTTTTGATTTTGCGTCAAGCTGAGATAAGGGAAACCAATTTGCAATCTTTCAGCCTGATTGCTTAAAATTTGAAAAGAAGACTTTAGATCTTCAATTTTAAAATCATCTAAAGTTCTGGGTTCCAATAAAAAACCAAGTTCCAGGGTATCTAATCTCAATAAAGATTGTACGATGCAAGAAGATACATCTCGTCCAATTGCCTCGAACAAAGATAAATCAAAAGACTTTTCATTTCTGGGCTTGTACAATAAAGCCTGAAAAGATAAATTATCTATAGATGTAGTACCGTTAGAAATGATTTCGTTCATTCGGTAAAATGCGTTAAAGTCTCAATAAAAACAACCCCCAAAAAGGGATTGAGTATAAATATAGAATGAATTCACGAACAATAAAAATAAATACCTTGTTAATACGAATTTCAAATCAAAATGGTTTCGAAATTTCAATAAAACATTCTCTACCCTCTCTGGGTTTGATGGAATCTGCTGATATCTTCATTTCAATCTTAGCAAAATGAGCTGAAAACAGAATTTGATACTCTTCCATAGTGCCGCCGAATGGAGGTCCATCCTGATCAAAATGAACAGAAAACAGCAATCCAATGAGTTTTCCTTCTTTTTTTAAAAGTTGACTCATTTTATTTGCATAGGCTTCTCTCAGATTTGGGTCTATGGCACAAAAAAAAGTTTGTTCAATTATCAAATCAAAAGGATCAATAGACAAAGAAAAAAAATCCTGGCATAGCAAATTGGCTCTAGGAAAATCGGGATATTTTAACTGAAATTGTTGTAAAGGTTCGGGAGACCAATCACAGATATATACATTCTGAAAACCAATCTGAAAAAGATATCCAGCCTCATAAGCATTGCCTGCTCCGGGTATGAGAATACGCTGATTCAAATCGGTAAGTCCATCCAAATATCGCTTAATAGCAGGACTGGGGGAACCCAAATCCCAACCTGTCTGACCATTTTGGTATCTTTCTGACCAGTAGTTTGAATTCAGGTTCAAATCAGTTGTCATGATCTTTTTTCAAAATCTGATGTCCTAGTTTATCTCTTTTGGTTAAAAGATAAAACTCATTATGTTTATTGGCCTCTATCTCGATTTGTACATTTTCAGTTATTTCGAGACCATATCCAACCAATCCAATTCTTTTCTTTGGATTATTCGTCATTAATTTCATTTTACCCACACCTAAATCTCTTAAAATTTGGGCGCCTATACCATAATCTCTTTGATCAGCTTTGAATCCTAATTGCAGATTTGCCTCAACTGTATCCAAACCCTCTTCCTGCAGTTTGTATGCTTTTAATTTATTTAGCAAGCCAATACCTCTTCCCTCCTGTTGTATATAGAGCAAAACACCCTTTCCTTCTTCTTCTATTTTTTTTAAAGCTGCATGTAATTGAGGACCGCAATCACAACGCATTGACCCCATGATGTCTCCTGTCATACATGAACTGTGCACACGAACCAATACGGGTTCACCTGGCAACCAACTGCCTTTTTTCATCACCAAATGTGTTTCTTCTCTTGTCTTATCATGGTAGGCGATCATTTCAAAGGCACCAAACTCAGTAGGCATATCTACAGAAATCAATCGCTCAATTAATTTTTCATGTTTGGTTCGATATTCGATCAGATCTGCGATTGAGACAATTTTCAATTGAAATCTTTCAGCTATGGCAAAAAGATCACCAAGTCTGGCCATGGTACCATCTTCATTCAAAATTTCAACCAAAACTCCTGCCGGAAACAATCCTGCAAGACGGGCAAAATCAACAGCAGCTTCCGTATGCCCGGCTCTGCGCAACACACCACCTTCCTTGGCTATCAGGGGGAAAATATGCCCTGGTCTGGCATAATCAGAAGATTGAACATCTGCATCCGTCAATCTTTTGATTCCAGTGGATCTGTCATAAGCAGAAATTCCTGTCGAACAACCAAATCCCTTTAAATCAATTGAAACTGTAAAAGCTGTTTCATGATGTGATGTATTGGCATCAACCATAGGCCTGAGATTTAACTTTTGACACTGACTTTCGGTTAGGGGGGTACAAATCAGCCCCCTGCCATGTGTTGCCATAAAATTGATAATATCCGGGCTCACCTTTTCAGCAGCACAGATAAAATCGCCTTCATTTTCTCTGTCTTCATCATCCACTACAATGATTATTTTACCAGCAGCAATATCTGCTATGGCTTCCTCAATTGTATCTAATTTTCTATCAAACATTTCTTTTGGTTGGTTTCCAGATGTTTTGATCATCCTTTTTTAAAAATTTCACAAATCCTACGAATAAAGCTACATTCATAGCCAGGAAGTATGTTAGCTTTCGCAAGATTTTATTGCGAATCCTAAAATAATCCAGTATGTAATGTGTCAAAGGTACTCCAAAGACTACAATCAACATAGTTGTAAACAAGATTTGATGTAATAAGTTATTATTTTGGTTGAGGTAAAGTAAAAAAATGATTGACATCATTCCCAAAATAAGAAAGGGCCCTACCCATCTTACAACTTTGTGAGACCAAAAACAAAAAGCCAGAGCTCCTTTTTGTGGCAGCAATAAAGATCTGAAATAAACCAAATTTTTAAAATTTCCCTTGCCTATTCGACTTTTCCGACCAAATTCCACACTAAGTTCTTCGCTTACATCTTCGTAGCAAACTGCAGACAGCCTGTTTACAGCCTTTGATCCTTTCAATAAAACATGCATAACAATAAAAAAATCATCCACTACAAATCCGGGTGGAACAGGTTCGTAAAATTGAGCTCTTATGGCATAACAACCACCCAAGGGACCAATCATGGTTCCCCACAGGGCTCCCTCCCAATGTTTCAACTGCACTTCTGAATCGATATATTGGCTTTCATCATGACTAATGCCTCTGCCAGATCTCAAGGGATGTTTTATGTAAGAATCCACAGCTCCAATTTGAGCATCTTGAAAAGGTTTAAGAATTTCACAGATGAGTTGTTTTGAAAAATAAACATTGGCGTCTGTTAAAATTAAAATTTGATTTTCCCCAATTGACTGATTTCCAAAAATCTGATCAAAAATCTGATTTATAATTCTTGGTTTTCCCTGTCTTCCTTCAAAATAAAAAATTTGTATCTGTTGCGGATAAAGGGCTGCATATCTAGCTAAAATTTCATTGGTTCCGTCAGTGGAAGCGTCCGAACCAATATACAATTTCCAGTTTCCATTAAAAACTTCTTGTTCTAAGATTGATTGTATCTTTTTCTCAATAACCAAGACTTCATTAAACACAGACATGATAATCGAGACCTCATATTGTTCTTTCAACTCATTGTAAACTGCTTTTTCCTTTGATTTTGAAAACCACCAACCCAATAATCGTGGGTAGATGATATAACTATGTAGCATCAAAAAGAAAAACAATAAAAAAATGAGATACAAAAAGATCATATGTTTACTTTTGAATCAATGACTTGCTTATATTCGTCAATTACCTTTTTACTAATTTCAACAACATCGTAGTTTGATTGAATAAAGTGAAAAGCCTTTTCTCCCATTTCAACAACCTGTTGAGGATAATCAAGCGCATGAATCATATAATCAGCAAATCGGTCAGGATTATCTGCTACAAACACTTCCTTCTCATTTTCTGCCTGAATCCCTTCAATGCCTATAGAGGTGGTAATCACCAAAGATTTCATAGCCATCCCTTCTAAAATTTTTACCCTCATACCCCCACCAGACTTCAGCGGAACCAATAAAATGGCATGCTCTTCAATAAATTGCCGGGCATCTTCAACCTCACCAATCAGATTCATTCCGGGAGATTGAATTCTCAACATCCACTCAGGTGCATTTCTGCCGGCAATTTTTAAAACCGCCTTAGGTCTGTGCTTGATAACCCTTGGCCATATATCATCCAAAAGCCACTGAACTGCCTCTTGATTTGGCACCCAATCCAATGATCCAATAAAACAAAATTCCAGAGACTTGTTGTTTATTTGCTTCTCAGGATAGCGACCCAAATCCATACCAATGGGTGCAACCAAAGATGGAATTTTCATTCCTAAATCCTGAAAGAAATTCTGATCCCTTTCAGTCATTGAAATCATTAAATCATAGGCATTTAACTGATCGACTTCATATTTTTCAAGTCTTTTGGTCAACAAATCCAAATAAAACTTTTTCAGTCCTCTGTCTGTATTTTCCATGATTCTCTTCCAAATTTCATGCTCAACATTGTGAGAACGCATGACAACTATCGCTTTTGAATATTTTCTTATGGTCTGGATATATGGCGAAAGATACAAGGTCTCCAACTGAACCACATCAAATTCCTCAGACTCTAAAATTTCTATCAATTTGGCCTCATATTCTTTAGAAATAAATCTTTGGATATGATATGAATCCTGTCCAAACAAATTCAAAAAAGCGTCTACCACCTTAATTCGATTGTCAACTTCGACGCAATAAATTTTATGATAATGCTTGTAGTCAGCCGGTAATTCTTTTAGGTTAAAATTATGTTTTACTGTGTTCATACTTAACAAACTAAGTTCATGCCCCAGTTCAAACATCGACCTGCTCATGTAATCAATGGCTATAGACTCACCATCCTTCAATGGAAATGGAAATTTTTTAGTGAGTTGTAAAATTTTTAATCCCTTATCTCTCACCTTACAACCATTTTTTATTTTTCATATACAATAGCATAGAAACAGCAATAACAAACATAATCATTAAAGATAAAGGATAACCCCAATACCAATTCAACTCAGGCATAAATTTAAAATTCATACCATAAACACCTACCAAAAAAGTGAGCGGAATGAAAATTACAGTAAATACTGTCAATGTTTTCATCACCTTATTCATTTCCACATTCAGTTTTGAATTATGTAAATCTTGTAAATCTTTCAACATATCTCTAAGATTATCAAAATAACTCAATTGATAGTTTAACTGATCCTGAATGTCATTTAAATAATTATGTGTGTATTTTGAAAAATAAGAATCTGCCTCTACTTTTAACTTAATTAAAGATTCCTTTAGAGGAAAAATATACCTTCGAACCGACGAAATCATTTTTTTTATTTCCATCACCTCCACTAGAATATCAGATTTCTTAATTAAAAATATCTCATCTTCCAAATCACTAATTCTTTCTCTTGCATGCTCCAGAATCAGTCCATAGTGATCCACTATGGAATCTAATAATCGGATGAAAAGATAATCTGATCCTCTCTTTCTCACATATCCCTGACCTAAACTCAATCTGGATCGAACTGTCTCAAATACATCTCCCGGAATTTCTTGAAAACTGATAATAAAATTTTTTCCGCATACAAAACTAACCTGTTCCATAACAAGCCCATCTTTCTCGTGATGCATCATTTTTAAAGTTAAAAAAAAATAAGATTCAAATGATTCAAATTTGGGCAATTGCTCCTGACTTCGAATATCTTCTAAGGTTAAATGATGTAATTTGTAATGCTGAGCCAGAAGTTCCAACTCAGAATCCTGATCTACATCTATATCTTTCCATCTTACCAAACCATGGTTCGATTGATTGTGCAAAGGGAACATATCTTTAAAATCCCCTTTTGTTTCCTCAAAATTGTTTTCATCAAATGAAATAAGATGTAACATGAAACTCCATTTGTTATCAAAGATGAAGAAAAATTAAATATTTTTTTTTCAATTCTTGAGGGAACTCTTATTATTATCAAAAATTGATCTTTATGAAAGGTTCTAAAATATGATAGAATCAACACAAAAAATGTGATATTATTTTAATGCAACAATGTTGCATTAATTAAAAAATAATCATACATTTGATATATTCTTTCACTTATTCAAACAATAAACAGTTATGAAAAAATGGTCCTTACTTTTGATTCTACCTATAATCGTCTTAGTGAACAATTCCTGTGAAAAAGAAAAAATCTCACAAGTAGATATTCAATTTAATTCTCCCGGCAACAATAGCACTGTTGGTAGTCAAGTCAATCTTGACATTACATTTAGTTCACAAGAAGAGTTACATGATATTGAAATTTCATTAAAAAATGAAAGCAATCAGGAAAATGTTCCAACTTTTCCAAGAAGCATCCATCAACATGTAAATTTCTATCCCTTTACTGAAAGTGTAAATCTCGATAGCTACCCAACTGGTACCGAATTTCATTTGGAGGCTACTGCCTGCAAAAATCATGATTGCACTGAAAAAGAAATAAAATCAATCCATTTTAAAAAATAATTTCATTTTACTATACTAAAAACAAATTCACATCGTTAAAAGAGTAATGGATTTAGTTTTAGTTAGTTAGGTTAATGAAAGGGAATAAAAGAAAAAGTCTTTTATTCCCTTTTTTCTTTTCCTGTGAATTGAATCGGACATTTCAAGCTTAGAATAAAATTTCTGCCCTGTTCAAAAAGTTCCAAACTACGATATCTACTGGTATGAAGTAAATAACCCTGATCCAGAATATTCTGGACAGAAAAGCTAATCTGTACCGGAAAATAGGAAGAAAGAATGGTAGTGCCTGCACTTATATGTAACAACATAAAACCTGGACTTGGTTTTTCATTTGTATCTGTCAGATTTTGTTCGAAATAGTAACTATGTGTCAAAGCAAAAAAAGATTGACTAAATATTTTGAAATCTTTCTTTTGCTCTGCACGTAAAGATGTCTTAAGATGGGCAGGAGGGCTAAAAGGAAGACCCGTACCTTGATCTAAATTCTGATTCCAAACGTACTCAAATTGCTCCTCCCAACTGAGAAAAGGTAAAATCTTCCAAATCATTTCCCCTTCTACACCCAAAAAAATGGCCTTATTCTGTTTGTACAAATAGAGCTGACCAGCCTCAGGCAAAGCTGAAAACCTTCCACTTGGACTTAAGTAAATGTAATTGGTAAAATAATGGGAAAACAAGGATACATTAAAGTTTACCTGGTTCCATCTGTAATTCTGCGCATATTCAAGTTGCCACATCTCCTCAACCTGCAAGGAAGAATTACCTCTTTCGTGCCTGAAAGTACCATGATGGATGCCATCCATAAGCAATTCATTGGCATAAGGTATACGGGAAGATTTAGCAACAATAATCTGTTGCAACATATTTCCTTTCTCTGGTTGAAAGGAACATCCCAATGCAAAACCAAATACAGCAAATTTTTTGTCATAAGAGGGAGATGATAAAGAGACCAGTGTATCTGTACCCTGGATTATCACTGGCAATTTAAAATAGGATCCTGTAACATGGGAGAAATCAAAACGAAAAGATGCTTCAAGATTCCAATGCTTAGTAGCTTTGTACTGAACAAATGAAGCAATACTATTTCTAAATATGTTAAAATCAGGTAGTAAATGGTCAAAACCAGATTTTTTATTGACCTGATAATGTTGTTCCAATACCGCCTTTATTTCCAAACCATCGCGTATGAGATAACCCAGACTATTTTTCAATTGAAATGTTTGCAAATTCAAACTTAAGGCAGTTCGATCATTCCCATCGAGTATTTGTCCTCTGATATGCGCATCTGGAAAAGAATATTCATTTCTTTGGTTATTTTGATAACTGAATTCGGAAGAAAAATCAAACTTATTTTTTCTAAACTTTTTACACTGAAGATATACGGTTTGATGAGTCAGATCCTGTGAAGGTTCATCAAAATCCCAGTTATCCCCGTCTTCAGAAAGTGCATAAAATCTTGGAATGCCTATTGCCCCGGAGAAAATACCAGATTTTGACCTGTATCTCTTGTAAGACCCCTTGATGATACCCCAGCTAAACAACCGACCCAATGAAAAATCAAAATTATAATCATAGAAAGCTGTGTTTTTTAAATTCTGATTGTAAATGGGCAACTCATACCCATTGTAAATAAATCGATTGGCAGGAATCTTAAAATCTGCAGATCTCTGCAAACTCATTTTTATCTGATAAATCCACTGATGCCAATTTCCTCTTCCCTGCAAATTGAACCCCGTTTGTAAATTATTGGTGTGAAACCAGGAACCTATCGATAATTCATGTTTTTGATGTGCTGGCACCTTTTCAGGTAAGATTTCAATCAATCCTGTCAACGCATCAAAGCTGTGAAGCAATACCTGTGGCCCCCTCCATAGCTGAACACGGGATATCGAGCTTCCATCCAACTCTAAACCATGATCCGTTCCCCATTGCTGCCCATTTAAAAGCACCCCTTCATGTAAAATTGAAACTCTATTTCCCCAAAATCCTCTAATGATAGGTTTGGATACGCCTACGCCGGTATTCAACATCTGCACACCCTGTAATTCTGAAAAAAGTTGACTTGCAGATTTACCTGCCAGATCGATCCGCTTTGAAAAATCAACAACATATCTGGTTCCTATTTCCTGCCCCAAACCCTGATTTTCTTCCACAAGTACCAAATCTGTAAGCTTGCATTGTTCGCATTCCACTACATTTAAATACAAATGTATGTGCTGGGTCTTTAGTTCTTTATTTAAAGGCAGAATATGTTTTTGCAAGCCTGTTGAGACATGGCTGGTAAATAAAACCAGACTATCACCCCATTCACATCCCCTCGGAAAAGAAAAAAATCCCTGCTCATCAGTGTAAGCAACTATTTCAGAATCGTTTACAAGGATATAAACACCTGAGATAGGTTGATTATTCTTCTGGTCGTACAATTCACCCTCAATCGTACATTGCGAGTAACATAAAGAATGTACAGCCAAAAATATTTGTAAAATAAAAACAAAATGATTCGCATTCATTCTACAAATTTACATATTTTTGCAACATAGTTGCATTTTATGAAAAATCTACTCTACATTTTATTGTTTGCTTTAGGCCTATTTTCCTGTCAAAAAGAGGTGGATAATGAATCACCGCAGTTACAGGTACAATTTCTTAGTAGCAGAAGTCAATTGGCAGTTGTCTGCGACAGCACAAACCTTGAAACGGTTTACTTTGACTATTTGGGGGATAGCCTGAAATTCAAGATCAGAGTAAGTGACAATCAGATGTTGTCTCAATATAAAATTGACATTCATGATAATTTTGATTGTCATGGTCATAAAAGCCTTATCAATTGGCAATATTATTTGATTCAGGATTTGAATACTAAGGACAGTTTGATAGAAATTAAAATTCCTCTCCCTCTCTCCGTAAGTGCTGGTTTGTATCATCTGCAATGCAGAACTGTAGATCAAAGTGGAAATGAGTCGGATCTAGGTCAATTTTTTAACCTTTACCTGATACATCCCGATGACAGTATAGCTCCCCAGATTCAAATAAACGCCCCTCTCTCAAATTCAATTGCCACCAGAGGTCAGAATTTAAGATTTACTGCAAACATAAGCGACAACCAGTCCCTTGACGCCGGGAAAATTCAAATATTTGTATATACTCCTTCAGGAAACAGAGTTATAGTTTTATCTCAGGACCTTCCCAACCCACAAGGGAACCAATATAATTTGGATTATTTTTATACTGTACCCACAACTTTTGTATCAGGGAATTATGAATTTATTTTGTCTGTAAAAGATGCGAAAGGAAATGAAAAAAGAACAGATTTTATTCCAGTTTACTTGAATTAATCAAGCGTCTTTTTCCTTTTATTTTAAATTCAGTCTATATTTGCAATAGTTAAATCTTATCAATTATGAAAGAAATTTGGGCCAGATTTGAAGAATGGTTAGATAAAAATGCGAACCAATTGCTTGATGACCTGAACGATGCTGCAGAAGATTCTGATTTCGAACCTATTGAGAGACAGATGGGAGCAGATTTACCTTCAGACTTCAAAGCCTTTTACAAAATACACAATGGTCAATACGCAGAATCTGAAGATCGTCTTTATGGAGTAGAAGAGCTGTTGAGTACAGAAAGAATGCTGGAGGAAAGGAATAAACTCAAAGAAAAATTCTACCAAGGTGAATTTGATGATCTTGAATCCGAGCCAGATGCATTCATCAGAGATGAGTGGTACAATCCCTACTGGTTGCCCCTCACCGGTGATGGTACAGGGAATTACATTTGTATGGATTTTGCTCCAACGAGAGAAGGAAACATCGGTCAAATTATTAAAATTTCTTTAACTACGCCCAAAAGAAAAAAAATTTATAGTGACTTTAAATCCTGGATTGAAACCTATGTTTTAGAATTGGAAAAAGGATTTTATCAATATTCACCCAAATGGGGGGGTATGCTACCTAAATCCAAATCAAGATATGAGCATGAAGAAAGCATCGTTGAAGAAGATGAAGAAGATATCTTTGGAGATGAGGAAAACGAAGGCATGGAGGGCTTTGAAATCTTAGACGAATCAGATTTTTCATAAGAAAAAAAAGAGTGGTAACAGTAAAGTCTCACTTTTTTTTGATGAAAAAAGGTATTTTTGCAACATAAATTTTTTTGTTAACGTTTACTTAATCTAATACTTTTAAGTTAATTAAAATATTACTATTTAGTATAGTAAATTTGTCTATCTTTGCTCAAACACCAAATCATTACTTTTTTATGAATGCACAACTATTTAGAACTTTCAAACTATTATTGTTAGGAATAACCCTATTTCTATTCAGTAACACAGAACTTTATGCTACCCATGCCATGGGAGCAGATTTAACCTACAGTTGTATTGGCAATGGTCAGTACAGAATCAGATTACAATTTTACAGAGATTGTAATGGTATCAACGCAACAAATACTGTCACAGTAAGAGTTGCCTCTCCTGGATGCCAAAGCTTAAACATTACACTTAACAGAACCAGTTTAACAGAAGTTACACCTGTTTGTCCTGGTATCATCGGTACTGCATGTAATGGTGGTGACGGACAATTCGGGATTCAATTATTTGTTTACGAGGGTGTAGTAACATTGCCTTCCACATGTACTAACTGGACATTTTCTTGGAGATTGTGCTGTAGAAATGCCGCCATATCTACCTTAAATAACCCTACTGGGGAGCAAATGCAATTGGTTGCAACACTCAATACTGCCGCTGCAAGCTGCAATAATTCACCTGTTTTCTTGAATGACCCCGTTCCTTTTGTATGTAATAACCAAGCAGTGTTTTACAATCATGGGGCAACTGATTCTGATGGGGATCAATTAAGATATTCATTAACACCTTGTCTAGATTCACTAAACTTACCTGTTTCTTACAATACTGCTGCCGGTTACAATGCAACAAACCCAATGGCAACATCAACGGGTGTAACAATAAATCCAAATACTGGCGCATTATCATTCACTCCGAATGCGATTCAAGTAGGGGTTATTTGTGTTTTAGTAGAAGAATTAAGAAATGGCCAAGTGATTGGTTCTGTGGTAAGAGATATCCAATTTACAGTTGTAAATTGCGTTAACCAAGTACCTGCCCTTACAGGAATGAACGGCACGAATCTATTCCTTGATACTGCAGTTATCGGACAACAATATTGTTTTACAGTTAATTCATCTGACCCTGACACAGGACAAACTTTAACGATAAACTACAACAATAGCTTAAATGGTGCTACTTTCTCTCAGGCAGGAGCTCCTTTTCCTGTGGGAACATTCTGCTGGACACCTACCCTTGCTGATACTGGGTTAAACAATATCACCCTGCAAGTTGTAGATAATTATTGTCCTATTGTAGGTCAAAACACATACACATATTCAATTTATGTTGCTCCACCTACACCTATTAATACCTGTACAGTTACTGTAGCTTTAGGGCCTACCTCAAATTTGGTATGTACTAACAACGATGGAACTGCAGAAATTATTGTAACGGGTGGTACTCAACCTTATACTATTTCTGTTATCAACTGGACTACAGGTGAGGTTTTCACAAATTCCACCGGAATTTTCACCAACCTGACTGCTGGAAACTACAGCGTTTTTGTTGCTGATGCTGCTGGTTGTCAACCAGATTGCTCCAATCTAAATTTCTCTATTTTAGGCAATGCTAAGCCAATAATTATATCAACAACACCAACAGATTTATCTTGCTTCAATTCTAATGACGGTAAAATAACTGTAACAGTGACTACTGGAGGAAACCCTTCATTCCTTTATAGTATTGGAAATGGATTTCAAAGTTCAAATCTATTTACTGGATTAGCTGCAGGAACATATGTAGTAACAGTGATCGATTCTTTAGGATGTTCTGCTACAGATTCAGTAACTATCAATGCACCTTCACAATTGAATGTGACTACCAATAATGTATTACAGCCAACATGTGGAAGAAGCAATGGAGGATTTACAATCATTGCAGTGGGTGGAGTTGCGCCTTACACTTATGCTGTGAATGGTCAACCAAGTTCAGATGTAGTAACTAATTTGGGGAATGGCATATATACTATAGATGTTACTGATGCCAATGGTTGTATTAGTTCAACACTGATTGGTCTTCAAGGTACACCTGCTATTAATCTAACTGTTAGTTCTACTAATCTTAGCTGCTTCAATGGTTGTAACGGAAGTATTACAACTACAACAAATGGCTCCAGATTAACCTATATCTGGTCTAATGGAGAACAAACTGCAAGTATCAATAATATTTGTGCGGGTATTTATACAGTAACAGCATCTGATGCCAATGGCTGTACAACCTCTGCAACTGTTACAATCACTCAACCATCTGAACTTGTAATAACAAGCTCAAATATTGTCCAACCTTCTTGCGGAAACTCAAACGGAAGTTTTGATATCACTGCTACAGGAGGAACTGCACCTTATACCTATACCATTAATGGTTTAGGTGTAACTAACACTCAAATCCAAAGTTTACCTAATGGTGTATATACTGTTGGTGTACAAGATGCAAATGGTTGTCAGTCAACCACAGTAGTTACTTTAAATGGTAGTTCAACATTCACTATTAGAACTACATCAACCAATGTAACTTGTAATGGTGCTTGTGATGGTTTTGCCAATGTAAGTTCAACTACTACAAATCTTAGTTATGTTTGGTCTAATGGTCAAACAGGAGATTTGGCCGCAAATCTCTGTGCTGGTACTTATACTGTGAGTGCAACAGATGCTGCAGGTTGTCAGGTAACTTCAACTGTTTTGATTACTCAACCAGGTGCCATTCAATTATCTTTGGCTACATCAACAGATGAAACTTGTGCGGGTAATGACGGTACGGCCACCGTTGCTGTAACTGGTGGTTCTGCTCCTTATACCTTTAATTTGGCTTCAGTTAGTAATGGAACTGTTGTATCGAGCAACACAGGAGTATTCACAGGTTTGAATGCTGGATATTATGCATTCAATGTAACTGATGCTAATGGATGTAACGAACAGTGTTTGGGTACATTCCAGATCAATTACAACTGTAACACAACAGGTAATTTAACCAATAACACAAATCAAAACATTACATCTAATTATTTGATGGTTAACCCTGTTGAAACTCAAAGTATTGCCCAGATCAAATATTTTGCTAACAATCAAATGAGAGTAAACATTCAAATAATTGATCAAAACAGCAAGCAAATAACACAGTTTAAAGATGTTACCAATAAAGGTAATATTGAATTGAATGCTACAACATGGAACAAGGGAACTTATTTTGTAATTTTATCAGACCTCAGTGGTAAAGTAATTTCCACTTCAAGATTGGTCAAGAAATAAATTCAAAGAGAGGTAGAAGGCTTTCAACCAGTCTTCTACCTTTAACAAAATAATCCAATCTATAATGAAATTTAATTTCAATATTTTATTCATCTTTCTCTTTATAAGCCTGTTTATTGGCTCATTACAGGAGTTAAAGGCCACACACGCAATGGGTGCTGACCTTACCTACTCTTGCCTGGGCAATAATCAGTATAGAATCAGATTGCAATTTTACAGAGATTGTAACGGTATCAATGCTTCGGCTACAGAAACCGTTCAACTCAGTGCCGTTGGCTGTACTAATCTCAGTTTAACCCTAAATCAAATCAGTGTTACAGAAATAACTCCTTCATGCCCTGGCATTGTTGGAACAGCCTGTAATAATAGGGGTGGCCAATTTGGAATTCAATTTTTTGTTTATGAGGGAATTATTACTTTACCCAGCAACTGTTCTAACTGGACTATCAACTGGACCCTTTGCTGTCGTAATAATGCAATTACTACCTTGAGTAGTCCAGGAAGTAATTCAATGACACTTAGAAGTTCCATTAATTCAGCTATTTGCAATAATTCGCCTACTTTTTCAAATAACCCTACCCCATTTGTTTGTAACAACCAAGCTGTTTTTTATAATCACGGGGCAACTGACATTGATGGCGATCAACTTCGATACACACTTACACCCTGTTTAAATACAGGAACTGCACCAGTAAGCTATGCCGCTGGCTATAGCGCAACCACACCATTTACAACAAGTACAGGTTTAACTATAGACTCTACAACAGGGGCGATCAATTTTACTCCTTCTGCTGTTCAGATTGGAGTCATTTGCGTTAAGGTTGAAGAGTTTAGAAACGGCCAAAAAATTGGTGAGGTTGTAAGAGACATTCAGTTTACTGTTGTGAATTGCACCAATATGATGCCAACCTTGAGCGGTATAAATGGGTCAAACCTTTATGCTGATACAATTACTATCGGTCAGCAGTACTGTTTTAATGTATTTTCCAATGATCCTGATTCAGGACAGGTACTTACATTAACTTACAACAACGCTATCAACAATGGTAGTTTTTCCAGCGCAGGAAGTCCCTTGCCTACCGGAGTATTTTGTTGGACACCTACCTTGGCGGATACTGGATGGAACAGCTTTACGATTCAGGTTATGGATAATTATTGTCCAATTGTAGGTCAAAACACCTATACCTACTCCCTTTTCGTACCTACACCTCCTACAAATCCAATTTGTAACGGCTTAACTGTATCAGTAGTTTCCTCAGGTAATTTACTATGTACCAACAATGATGGAAATGCTGTTATTTTAGCTTCAGGTGGTGTAGAGCCCTACACTTATTCACTTATTTTATGGAGCAATAATACTGTCTTCAGTAATCAAACCGGCATTTTCAATAATTTACCGGCAGGCAATTACTCCATTTTTGTTTACGACAGTTTGGGATGTACATCTACCTGTATCAATCAGAGTCTAAACATCCAGGGTCAATCCAACCCGCTTACATCTTCTGCCATCTCAACAAATTCCAGATGTGCTGCAGGCCCTAATGCGGGGGGAACGATAGGTATTACAGCCAATGGAGGTCTGGCTCCCTATCAATATTCTATTGGTAATGGATTCAGCACAAACAACACATTTTCTAATCTCGCAGCAGGAACCTATCAAGCTGTTGTGATTGATGCCAATGGTTGTTCGTCTGTAAATACTGTGACAATAAGCTTTCCTGCCCCTATCAATATTGCATTCTCTAATATCATTCAACCTACCTGTGGAAGATTGAATGGAAGAATTAGATTCATAGCAAGCGGTGGCTTGGCTCCCTACACTTATACTTTAAATGGGGTAGCAGTAACAAGCAACACAGCTACGGGTTTGGGTAATGGTGTTTATGTTGTGGTTGCAACAGATGCCAATGGATGTCAAGGCACTGCCTCCTACACTCTCAATGGAAATACATTCACATTGAGTCAGGTAGTTACCAATGTGACTTGTAATGGAGATTGCGATGGTAGAATTCTATTGAATTCAACCAATCCGGTTAGCTACCTTTGGAATACAGGTTCTTCTGCCAATCCTTTGACAAATCTGTGCGCCGGCACTTACACCGTCACTGCCAATAATGGCAACGGTTGTGTGCAAACCAGAAACATTCGCATCACTCAACCTGCAGTTGTTACGGTTAGACTGGCCAGCACTACAGATGAAGGCTGTATTCGCAACAATGGTACTGCAACACTTACTGCTACAGGTGGTACTGCCCCTTATATATTTAGTATAACCAATACAAGTACTGGAGCTACTTATTTTAGTACTACCGGACAATTTACCGGACTTGCCGCAGGCACTTACAGGTACTCTGCTACTGATGTAAGAGGTTGTTCCCCTTCCACGATCAGACAATTCCGTATTCGTTATGTTTGTACTGGTAATTTACAGGCACAGCCTGGTGAACCAAATCAATTGTCTCGAAATTTGATTACAGCCAGTCCAAATCCTGCTAAAAATGTTACTGAAATATCCTATCTTTCAGAGACTGACAATCAGGTTAAAATAAGTTTGGTTGATTTAAATGGGAAACCTATAAAATGGTACGCACAATTACCAGCAGAAGGAAGACTCAGTTTAGAAATTGCTGAACTTACACCTAGTACATACTTTGTTTTAATGCAAAGCTTAGATGGAAAAGTGTTGAGCAGTGCTAAATTGGTTATCATTAGATAATTATTAATTAAATTATTTTCTAAAGGCTCCTCAGGGAGCCTTTAGTTTTTTATTTTTGTAAGATGGGACAGTTATACTTTTGCGAAAATTTAGATACAGATCTACTCTATATTGAGGGAGATGAATGCAGACATCTGGTTCAAGTGATGAGAATACAAAAAGGTGCACAGGTACACCTTATCGATGGAAAGGGTCAATTGGTAATAGCTGAAGTAATTCAAAATGATAAAAAATCCATCCAATTGAAGCCAATAGCTCGGGAAAAAGTTCAAAAAAAATGGAATTTTAATTTAACATTGGCATTTGTTCCTACAAAAAACAATGATAGAAACGAATGGTTGATAGAAAAAATAGTAGAAATTGGTGTTGATCAGATTCTCCCGATTCAATCCAAACACATGGAACTAAAATTCTGGAAACCAGACAGGATAGAAAAAATTATCAAATCTGCTGTAAAGCAATCACAAAAGGTAATACTTCCCCAACTTCAACCCATTCAGCCTTTTAAGGCAATTTTACCTTTAAATTTCGATTATAAACTCATAGCTCATTGCAACAAAGGGAACCAAAAATTTATTACAGAAACTCTTCCAAAGACCTTAGAACAAAATAATATTCTCATCTGTATTGGACCTGAAGGCGATTTTTCGGAAAATGAAATTAGTCTGGCTACCGAGAATCAATTTATAGAAATTCATTTGGGAGATAGCAGATTAAGAGCTGAAACCGCCTGCGTTTTTACAACATCAATAATTCATAGCCTAGCGTATAGGTAGAACTCTTAGGCCTAAGCCAAATTCGTAATTTTATTTATTACGTAATTTACTCACAAGATTCATATTTGTAACAGCGATTTTTGTTACAAACTATTCTATTATGGTAAGTCCGTGGATTCATTTCTTTACACATTTTGAAGAAATTAAAAAGTTTAGACAATTCATTTTTTTGAGGAGAAAAAAAAGAGTACGACTGAACTTAAAAAACAATCTAGAAAAAATTGAATTCTACTATTTAACCTCTGCGAGCGCAGATAAAATTGAAATTCAAGATCAAAAACAACCATCATTATTTATTCGTTTTTTATTAAAACAAGATCCTCTAATCGGTTTGCCTGATTCTTTCCTCTGATTTTAAAATCTTATGCAACTAACTTAAGGCTAAATTTTGAAAAACAGATCAAATACGTTAGTTTTGAGTTATTAATAGAATCATAAAAAGAATCTAGATGAATTTACATGAATATCAAGCCAAAGAGTTGTTAAGCAGATTTGGAGTTCCGATCCAAAGGGGTGTATTAATTGAAGACAAAGCAAATGTTGAGCAAGCTTTTGCTAAGTTGCAAAGTGAAACCGGCACCCAGTGGTGTGTAGTTAAAGCTCAGATCCATGCGGGAGGAAGAGGAAAAGGAGGTGGAGTTAAACTTGCTAAGAATTTAGATGATGCAAAACTTCATGTTAATAACATTCTAGGAATGATGTTAAAAACACCTCAAACACCAGGTGGAATGGAGGGTCCTGGGAAACTAGTTCGCAAAGTATTAATTACTGAAGACGTGTACTATCCACACCCTGTTACCGGCACCATGGATACCAAAGAATTCTATATGAGTATTCTTTTGGACAGATCTAAGGAATGTAATGTAATTATCTATTCTACTGAGGGTGGAATGGACATTGAAAAAGTAGCCGAGGAGACACATCATCTTGTACATAAAGAATATGTGCATCCACATTTGGGTTTACAAGCCAATCAAGCGCGTAAGATTGCCTTCAACTTAGGTCTTTCAGGTGATGCTTACAAAAGTATGCTTTCTTTTGTTAGCAAGCTATATAATGCTTATCTTAGTTCAGATGCCAGTTTGGTTGAAATCAATCCTTGCTTGAAAACCTCTGACAATAAAATCATTGCAGCAGACTCTAAAGTATCTTTGGATGAAAATGCCTTGTACAGACATGCTGACCTTGAAAGTTGGAATGACGAGCATGAGGAAGATCCTACTGAAGTTGAAGCCAAAAGTTTTGGTCTTAATTTTGTAAAATTAGATGGCAATGTAGGATGTATGGTGAATGGTGCAGGTTTAGCCATGGCAACTATGGATATAATACAACTTTCTGGTGGAAAACCAGCTAATTTCCTCGATGTTGGAGGTACAGCTGATGCACAACGTGTTGAAAATGCCTTCAGAATTATTCTCAAAGACCCTAATGTTACTGCGATTTTAATCAATGTATTTGGTGGTATAGTTCGTTGCGAAAGAATTGCACAAGGTGTGGTTGATGCTTACAAGAACATAGGAAATATACACATTCCCATTGTAGTTCGTCTTCAAGGTAATGGCGCTGAAGTTGCGAAAAAATTAATTGATGATTCCGGACTAGATGTCCACTCTGCCGTTACTTTACAGGAAGCTGCAGATTTGGTTAATAAAGTTTTAAACTAAAATAATCACCCTCTTCGGAGGGTTTTTTTTATGGTTGTATTTGGAATAATAGTTGGTAGTATATTTTCGATAGCAGCACTTGTTTACCTGGTGAAGAAACTAGCTGTTGGTGAAAAAGAAGAGAGCTATGATGGCTTCTTACAAATGGATGCAGGACAAGACTCTACTCCTATTCTATTGGAATTACCTCTCATACAAAGGATAAGAAATGCCTTATTTCTAACTGAAAAATCATTAGAACAATGCATAAAAAAAATGGATGAAACCTGGAAATATCAATACGAATTGACCGAAAAAACAGGTAAAATCAGCCATATACTTCTGAAAGAAAAAACTTTTTATCTGGAGATTACGCACCCTGTCAAAAAGGAAAGCAAATATGTTTATGAGAGAGATTTAAACAAGAATTTATCAAGTGATAAGCTAGTTGAGATTCAAAGTATAGTGACTGCTTATCAATTGCAAAACTTTCAGATTTTTGAGCAATATAATTTTTTACTCGAATTACATGAAAAACAAAAAGAGCAATTGATACAAATCGAAGGTTTGGAAAAAGAACGCATTTTAGAACAGGAACTTTCCATGCATAAAAACAGAATTCAAAGTTTAGATATTCACAGAGATATGGCATTTGCAGCATACAAAGGAACCAATGAATACGAAGACATTAAAACAGCCTTTGAACACCAAATGGAATGTCTATCCATTTATCAAAATCTCAGTTCATCAGAAAGTATTTTGAATAAAGAGCAAATATATGAGCTAAAAAATTTACTCAACAAAAAAGGCTAACATTTCTGTTAGCCTTTATTTATTTTCAACTGAATATTTTAGTATTCGTCTTCTCCATATTTGGAAGATTTGTTACCGTAAGAGTTGTTACCATAACCACCACCTCTGCTATTACCGCCACCAAAACTCTTACCTCCGCCGCTACCGCCGCGATTATTGTTTCCATAACCACTACCGCCACCGCGATTGAAGCCGCCACCGCCTCTGTTTCCGCCACCGCCATAAGGTTTTCTATCAGACTTCTGATAATCATCCTTTGGTTTAGCTTCTTTCACAACGATAGTTCTTTCCATAAACTCTGTTTGATCCAAAGCGTCGATAGCTGCTTGAGCTTCTGCATCACTTGACATTTCAACGAAGCCAAATCCCTTTGACTTGCCAGATTGATGATCCATAATAACTTTGGCAGATTCAACAGTGCCAAACTGTTCAAAAAGCGCCTGTAATTCCTCAGAAGAAGTGCTGAAGTTCAGTTTCGCTACGAAAATGTTCATAAATAATAAATTAAAAAATAAAAAATAAAAAATACTCGATTCAGAATAAGCGAAAACTGACTAATTAAGAATTAAAAAGAGTGGCAGCTTTTCCAAATATCAAACAATATAAGCTTAATAATTCATTTAGAAAACTTTATTTCACTAAACTTAGCACTCTTGCTTAATTTTTAAATACGTAAAATAGGTCATTGCCGTATCCATTTCAGCCTTTTCCAAATAAATTTGATTCTCTAAATCAATAGTTCCACCCAGACTGATATGATCAATAAGTAAATTGGTTTGGGTAAGTAATAGTTTAAAATCTACTAGACTGTAGGTTCGTAAAGACTGAAAATAAGAATCTTTTGGACCGGATTCGGGATACCAATAATCCAAAAATCTAAATTGTTCCGCATCAAAATCAAAGGCTCTATAAATTCCTCCCCCTACTTCCATTGAAAATCCTTTGGCTCTTATAAAAAAGGAAGGATTACCTACTTCTATGATAGCGGTAGCCTGTGGTTTCATCCAGTTTGAAATACGATCTAATAATCTGATCTGATCATCATCTGAACCGATTCCAAAGCTATCAAAATACAATACAAAATCAAATTTTTCCTCTAATTCGATCTCATAAAAATCAGCACAAATAATATGTATCGAAGAACCTTCTCCAGCTTCGGATAAAGATGTTGCATGTTCACATGATTTTTCCAAAAGCTCAACCATGGTTACATCAAAACCGAGGGAGGCAAGAGCCAAAGCAGTTTGTCCACCTCCTCCCCCTAATTCCAATATTTTTTTACCCTTACAGAGGCCCGCTAACTCTTGAACCATCCATGCTCTTCTGTAGTGTTGCTCTTCGATTGGTCCGAGATAGGCTTGCAGCCATTCATTTTGTTTTTCGTAGAAGTTTTTTACCCAAAGCATTATACTGTTTTACGCTTAGACGTGCAAAGCTCTATTGTCAGTTGCAGCCAGTGCCGCCTCTTTAATTGCTTCAGTAAAAGTAGGATGCGGGTGAGAATATCTGGACATATCTTCTGCTGAAGCTCTAAACTCCATAGCCGTAACTGCTTCAATAATTAAATCGGCACATCTTGCACCAATCATATGAACACCAAGCACTTCGTCTGTATCCTTATGGGCCAAAATTTTCACAAAACCATCTGTATCGGCACTAGCTCTGGCGCGACCTAAGGCTCTAAAGGGAAATTTACCCACTTTGTATGGGATTGATTCCTTTTTAAGTTCTGCCTCAGTTTTACCCACAGCAGCCACCTCAGGCCAAGTGTATACAACACCCGGAATCAAATTATAATTGATATGTGGCTTTTGACCCGCTATGGATTCAGCAACAAAAACACCTTCCTCTTCAGCTTTATGTGCCAACATGGCACCTCTTACAACATCACCAATGGCATAGATACCTGGCACAGCAGTTTGTAAGTGTTCATCAACTATGATTCTACCTCTCTCATCAACGGAAAGGCCTGCATTTTGAAGATCTAATCCATCGGTGTAAGGTCTACGACCTGTAGCTATCAAACAGTAATCAGCTGTAAGGGTAATTTCTTTTTCATCCTTTCTTGATTTGGCCACCAATGAAACAGACTTTCCATCAGAATGTACTGAAGAAACTGCATGATTAAGGTGAAACTGAAATCCTAAATCTTTTTTCAAAACCCTTTGCATTTCTTTTCCTAAGTCATCATCCATACCTCCCAATACAGCATCTTGAAATTCAATCACATCAATTTTGGTTCCAAGTCTACCGAATACCGAACCCATTTCCAGACCAATCACCCCAGCTCCTATGATCAACATAGAACCTGGAACCTCTTTTAATTGCAAGGCTTCCGTTGAGGTTATAATTCTTGTCTTGTCATAATTAAAACTGGCAGGTGTTACAGGTTTGGATCCAGTAGCAATGATCACCTTTTCTGTTTCTATTTCCTGTGTTTGTTCAGAAGAAGTTATTTTGATTCTGTTTTTGCTAAGAAAAGAGCCCATTCCCTGAAAGACAGTTATTTTGTTCTTATCCATCAAAAACTTAACACCTTTACAGGTCTGATCAACCACTTCATTTTTTCTGGCAATCATTTGTGACATATCTACCTGTAGACTTTCAAGTGATATACCATGGTCTTTGAATTTATGTTTAGCCTGGTGATAATGCTCAGATGAATCGAGAAGTGCTTTGGAAGGAATACAGCCTACATTCAAGCAAGTACCTCCCAAGGTGTTATATTTTTCTATGATAGCTGTTTTCAAACCTAATTGAGCGCATCGGATTGCAGCAACATAGCCACCAGGTCCAGATCCAATAATTGTGACATCAAATTTCATATTCTGTTATTGATTGTTGATAAAAGTAATTTTTGCATCATCTAAAACTTTTCGAACCTCCTCCGCTGTGGGAGCCTGCGCATAAATCCGAAGCACCGGCTCTGTTCCTGAAGCACGAACCATCACCCAGGTATTTTCATCTACGTAAAACTTATACCCGTCCAAATCCTCCATTCTCACTATATTTTTGTTACCCAATTGGGTATAAAAATTCGATTTACATCTGTCAACGATAGCATTTTTAAGTTCATTATCCAAATGGTAATCGTCCCTGTCAAAATCAAAAGATCCAACAATATCATAAATTTCCTGAATCAGAGCTTTCAAGGTTTTTCCCGTGACTGCCATAAATTCAAGTAAAATCAATCCCATCCAAATGCCATCTCTTTCAGGTATATGTCCTGCTGCTGCAATACCTCCTGATTCTTCACCTCCTACCAGTACGGTTTCATTCATCATTACTTCAGCAATGTATTTAAAACCAATCTTTTTCACTTCGTATGGCAACTGATATAACTCGCAAAGTTTTTTAACCTTATCTGTAACTGAAAATGTGACTACAACCTTACCTGACATTTGCTTGTATTTAGACAAATAATGGATTAGTAATAGTAAAATATGGTGAGAATCAACAAATTTTCCATCCTCATCATACATTCCAATTCTATCTGCATCTCCATCATTTGCCAATCCACAATTTAAATGCTCATTTTGAGCAATCATCTGAGATAAAGTCTTCAAATTTCTATGAATAGGCTCCGGAGCCTGACCATGAAAACCAGGATTGTGATCACAATGAATTTCTTCCACCTGACTTAATAATTGACGAATCACCCTTTGTCCTGCACCATACATCGCATCATAACCCAATCTGATAAAGGAGGAATTGATTCTCTCCAAATCAAAGGCTTTTCTACAGGCTTGTAAATAATTTTTCTCCAGATCAACATAAATCAGGGATCCCTCCTTTTCCAGCTCTTGTAAACTCTTTAGTTTTATTTCTGGTATAAAATCCGGAATCATTGACTCCACCTCTGCAATATCTGCCGGGATGGATGGACCACCATAAGAGGATTTTAATTTAAACCCATTATATTCAGGCGGATTGTGGCTGGCCGTTATTACCACACCCAGATATGATTTGTATTCTACCACACCCAATGATACCATAGGAGTTGATACAAAACCTGAGGCCAAATAAACTCTAAGTCCGTGGGCTGCCATAACCTGTGTGCACAACTCAGCAAACATGGGACCTCCAAAACGGCAATCATGTCCAATTACTACGGAATCTCCTCCTCTTTTTTTTACAAAACGAGCCGTAGCATCTGAAATTCTGATCAAATTATCTGTTGTATACTCTTTAGCAATGATGGCTCTCCAACCATCTGTTCCAAATTTTATTTCTGTCATTACATTTCTTTTAAAGGCTTGTAAAAATGAGGCTTCTGCTCGTGCATAATGTTGGTTAATTTTTCTATGAGATCCTCGGCAGAAGGTTTAATGAAATAATCGGCATCAGAACCGTAGGCGGGACGTACATCAGCAGCATGCACAGTAAGGGGGGCAGAATCAAGATACTGATAGGCACCCTGTTCTACCAGAATTTTATCCAATATGAATGCACTGGCAGCACCACTAACATCTTCGTCAAATACAACCAATCGATTGGTTTTTTTAACTGATTCAACAATTTGATGGTGAATATCGAAAGGTAAAAGTGATTGTACATCTATCAACTCAACGGAAATACCCATTTCATTAAGTTGGAGCATGGCTTCCTGCGCTACACGAACGCAGGATCCGTAGGTTACCAAACTAATGTCGTTCCCTTCGTTCAAGATTTCAGGTACACCAACAGGCACAGTAAATTCATTAATATTTTCCGGCAATCGTTCTTTCAATCGGTATCCGTTCAAACATTCAACAACTACACAGGGGTCGTCTGCCTGTAACATGGTATTGTAAAAACCCACTGCCCTTGTCATATCTCGTGGTACCAGAACACAGATGCCTCTTAAACTGCTCAACAATAATCCCAACTGTGATCCGGAGTGCCAAATACCCTCCAATCTATGACCTCTGGTTCTGATAATTGCAGGTGCCTTTTGTTTTCCGTTGGATCTGTACCTTACTGTAGCTAAGTCATCTGAGAGGGCAGAAATGGCATAAATAAGATAATCGAGATACTGAATTTCAGCCAAAGGTCTAAGTCCTCTAATCGACATTCCTATGGCCTGCCCGATAATAGACCATTCTCTGATACCAACATCAAAAACACGCTCAATGCCATATTTTTCCTGCATGCCCATAAAGCCTTGATTCACGTCGCCAATCCTTCCGACATCTTCTCCAAAAGCAAAAAATGAAGGGTTGTTTTGCAAGTGAGCATCAAAACAGGCATTTAGTATCTCAAATCCGCTTTTCAATGGTGACTCATCCAAATATTTTGGTTTAATCTCCTGAATTGCCAATGCGGCATGTTTTGTTTCTGAATATAAGGAGTGTGTATACTTTTTTCTGAAGGAAAGCATTCCCTCCTGAACAAAAGTCTGCAGGTTGTTTTTTGCTTCCGTTTGCTCATTTCTGCAAATATGAAGAATTTGTCGGCCCATTTTAAACACATCTCTGAACAAAGGCTCTGGAATAGCCAGAAGTTGATTTCTCACATTTTCTATTTCAGATTTATGATTTGACTGCCCCAGTAATTGTTCTACCAAAACCAAGGCTTCCTGACATGTGGATTTGATCGGATTCATAAAGTCTTGAAAAGCAGTTTTGATTGCTTTTTTCACTTCTTGCGCCGCAGTTTCTTGAATGGCTTCCAATTCCTCTGCCGTGGCCCATTTTTTATCAATTAACCAAAGCTTCATCTGAAGAATACCATCCTGCGTTTTTTCCCATTCCAATCTCTCTGCCGTCTTATATCTTTCATGTGAGCCAGAAGTAGAATGTCCTTGTGGTTGCGTACATTCCTGTACATGGAAAAGACAGGGGCTGTGATTTTTTCTTACCTTATCAATTCCTTTTGTAAAAGTTTCTATCAAAGAGGCGTAATCCCAGGCTTTTACAGTGTATATATCAATGCCTGGCTGATCGGAGCTGGATTGAAAGCCTTTGAGCACCTCAGAAATAGAAGATTTTGTGGTTTGATATTTATTGGGTACTGAAATTCCATATCCATCGTCCCACACAAAAACAGCCAGCGGAACTTGCATAACACCGGCCGCGTTGATAGTTTCCCAAAAAATTCCTTCCGAGGTAGAAGCATCACCAATTGTACAAAAAGAGACTTCATTACCCGCATTAGAAAATTTTTCATAACCGTTGCGATTCAAATCAGCAGATGCTCTGTATTTTTTGGAAGCTAAGGCCAATCCTAAAGCCCTGGCCATTTGTCCGGCTGTGGGAGAAATATCAGCACTAACATTTTTCATTTGTGTGTGATCTAACCAGTCTCCATCTTTATTTATCAAAGGGGTGGCAAAATGTGCATTCATTTGCCTACCACCAGAAAAGGGTTCATAATTTTCATCTGCATGTGCATACAATTGGGCATAAAGTTGCTCTACTGTTGCCAGACCCGAAGCAAGCATAAAGGTTTGATCCCGGTAATAACCAGATCTAAAATCTCCCTTTTGAAAAACGCGTGCCATGGCTACCTGTGCAATTTCCTTACCATCACCAAATATGCCAAATTTTGCCTTACCTCTCAACACCTCTTTTCTTCCGCTCAAACTTGCCTCCCTGCTGACACAGGCCATTTTAAAATCTGCAAGAGCTGTTTCTCTGTCCAAACCAGATTGTCTTTTATTTTGTTTCATTTTTGATTGTCGGATGAATTACCAAAATTCAATTACGCTGCAAAGTTATACTTTTTTTGTGAGTTGCCAATTGCTCAGAGTTTAAACATTATGTAAAGATGTTGATGTTGAATTCTCTGTTGTTAGTTAAAATTTATTTAAAATATGTGTTTTGGCACAATTTTTAAGCAATCAGAGAATAGGTATGAACAAATTATATTATTTTTGTTCTGTCTTAGATCCTTTTGATTATTTACTTTAAAAACAGTTTATATGAAATCTTTATTCGCAACATTATTGCTTTTTTTAAGCTTCAGTGCCTTTGTTCAGGCGCAAGACATCAAATTTGAATCTTTAGAGGTGAACTATGGTTCCATCGACAAAGGAGCTGACGGAGTTAGAGTATTTAAATTTACAAATCCGGGTCAGGCACCATTAATCATCAGCAATGCGCAGGGAAGTTGTGGTTGTACAGTACCCACCTATCCCAAAGAACCAATTATGCCTGGAGAAACTGGAGAAATCAGAGTAAAATATGACACGCAAAGAGTGGGTGCTTTTACAAAATATGTAACACTTACCACCAATGCAACCAGTGGAACCAGCACACAATTAAAAATCTTTGGAGATGTAAAGCCAGAAGCTGCACCCACTCCTGAGGCACCTAAGTCTTTGTTCAATCAATAATTTAGATTTTACTTAATAAAAAAGGCTCACTGCATTTGTAGTGAGCCTTTTTAGTTGTTATTGATTTTGATCATGAGTGCATAAATTTATCTAATAAAACATCTAGGTAGATGGATTCCTTCTGGGTTTCTGTTTCAAAATCCATGTCAATCCAAGTTGGTAATCCATTTCCATCAAAAATGGTTTTGGAGGCAGAGAAAGATTTTTTTGACTTGAGGTCAACTGAAATTTCTTTTTTAGTCTGTGACGCCGGTTTAAAAGTAATCTTTTCCATTCTATCAATATCCCGATACCAATCCCACTCTGATTGAATGGAGGATGAGGTGTTTTCTGAGGAGGAAAAGGAGAATTGTGAGGCTTTCTTCTTTGGTCGAATCCATTGGCTAACTAATGGTTTGACTCCTGAAAAGTTCAGCAGTAAAAAATGATGAAAAAATTGCCGTTTCATAATTTTGTTTTGTTTGTGTTGTGATCGATAATTCAATTGTCCTTACAAAAATCAGGATTATACATTTTGCATTTCACAGTAAAAACCCTAAACAAAACAATTAGGCAATTTGCATAGGCATTAGGTATTTTTCTCAAACAGATTGAGCAGTCGGAGCATTTGTTCAGAAAAATCAGTTTGAATGCAAAGTTCTTCCTGGGTGAAGGGATGTTTGAATTCCAGAGAGCAGGCCAACAACATCATTGTATCTACTGACCAAAGTTCTAAAAATAGTTTATTCTGCTTATTACAGCCCCAGGGTCGGTCTCCGATAATGGGGTGATTCAAATGACTTAAATGTCTTCTGATTTGATGTGTTCTACCTGTCAGGGGTTGACATTGAATGAGACTATATCTTGAAGTAGGAAAACCATTGAAGGGAATATTGATTTCATATTGGAGATGAGGGTAGAAATGGGTTGCAGCCTCTTGCCAATTTCCTCTTTCATTTTTCAAAGCTTGTTCACAAAGGATGGGTTGTAAAAAAAATCCTCTGACAATGGCATAGTATAGTTTTTTTACCTGCCCTTGCTCCCAAATCTCTCCCATGGCCTTTGCACTTGCGGGAGATTTAGCAAAAAGCAAAACCCCAGCAGTTTTCCTGTCAATTCTGTGAACTGGATATACATGTATGCCTAACTGATCGCGCAGTGTTTGCAGGGCAAAAACTTCCACATCCTTGGCAATAGAGCTTCTATGCACCAACAATCCATGCGGCTTATGCACAGCCACATAATATTCATCTTCAAAAAGAATTTCTAGGTTCATAGATATCCGGAAATGGTATACGCATCTGAGAATTTTGACCTTGAGGCAGTGGATCATTCAAATTGGTGAGAGATAAGCCCAGAAGCCTGATTTCTGCTGGCATAGTTTTTACCTGATAAAGTAATTCGTATGCTACATTCGAAATATCTGTTGGTGTAGAGATCCAATGGACATAGGTTTTTGAAAAAGTTTGAATTACAAAATCAGCAGATTTCAATTTTAAACTCATGGTTCTACCTCCATAGCCTATTCGCTGAACCCTTTCAATCAGTTTTTGAATAATTTTTTCCAAAACCAATTCCAATTCTGTCAATTCACTAATTTTTTGTTCCAGCGTTCTTTCAACTCCAATTGATTTTCGCTGATGAAAAGAAAGGACGGGTCTGTCATCTATCCCTTTGGCCAGATTATAAAACCAAATACCTGATTTGCCAAATCTTTTAACCCATTGTAATTTACTTAGCTTATTCAAATCTGCCCCTTTATGAATGCCGAGAAGTTTCATTTTTGAAGCTGTTACTTTCCCTATACCATGAAATTTTTCAATGGGCAGATTATGAATAAACTCAATAGCCTTATCGGGGTGAATAACGGTTAAGCCTCTTGGTTTTTTTAAATCAGAGGCCACCTTCGCAAGAAATTTACAATAGGATACGCCAGCAGAGCAACTCAGCCCCGTGTTCAGCAAAACATCTTCCTGAATTTTCTGTGCTACAGACATAGCCAAGGGTTCATTCAATAAATTCTCTGTTACATCCAGGTAGGCTTCATCAATGGAGACTGATTCAATCTGTTCAGTATATTTTTCAAATATTTCCCTTATTTGCACAGAAACTTTTTGATAGGCCTCAAATCTGGGTTCTACAAAAATCAATTCAGGGCATAATTTTTTGGCTTGCCAACCAGGCATTGCTGATTTTACCCCAAAAATTCTTGCTTCATAACTGGCGGTACTTACTACGCCACGCCATTCTGAACCACCAACTGCAATGGGTTTCCCTCTAAGTTCAGGTCTGTCTCTTTGCTCCACAGAAGCAAAAAATGCATCCATATCTATATGAATGATTTTTCTAAGCATGCCCCTCCTTTTTGGATCTGACTACAAATTTACTCGTCATAATCAGAATGAACATTAAACAACAGAAAAATGCTAACAAAGCTATACCATAGGCAAACAAGGCTATCCACCCTATTTTATCCGGATTTAAAAATGGGTAGGGATAACCCAGTCCCAAAAGTCCAAGTCCTATTGCGTAGCTAAAATAAAACAAGGGAAATAAAGCACCTTTCCAGAGGATGGAAAAAGAAAGAACTTCTTTTTTATAAGTTATCCACCAAAAAATAAAAAATAATATCGGATTGTATTTATGCAACATTTCTCCCACATACCATTGGAAGCCCTGAGGGTTCCATACTTTCATCAGAAGGACATGATAAACTATGGCAACAAACACAATATAAACCAAGCTGATTGAACTCCACTCGTAGGTTGAAATCAGATATTCTTTATTCTTGTATTCACCCCAAATTTTCATTGAAATAATCAGGAATAATAAAAAATTGGTTTGAATGGTAAAAAAACGGGAAAGAAGCAAAAAGGAAAAAAGGAAAGAATTTCCCTTGTTCAACATGATGTACTGCTGAGCACAAAGTGTCAAAAAAAATGATATCCAGCAAAAAATATAAAAAATAAGCTTGTAGTTTTTCTTATTCATTTTCAAAAAATAAAATATAGATAGAATGATTGGTCAGATGAGTTTCCTTTTGCTTTGACTGCCTGGCTCCTGGTATCCAGAGCACCTTATCATCAAGTGTTAGAACAGGCCAATGATCTCTTTTGAACTTGGGCCAGGCTGCTTTTTTCATCCATTCCGACAATTTCTTTTGGACATCTGGGAGGTAGTCACCCTTTTTTCTTTTTCTAAAAATTAATTTTCCATCATAACTGTCAATCTCCTTGCAAGCAAAAAAATCTTTTTCACCTTGATTCAATTGATCTGAGATTTGAAAAGAAATAAATTCATTCCATTGATAGGTTTGTCCGATTTTCATGTCGACTGGAATTTCCTTACAATCATTTATTTCTTTATTCTCTAATTTCAAAATACCGGATGAACGATACAATATATAATTATTCACTGCATAGCAGGCAGATTCAGAATGATGCATATGTTCTGCTATATCAAGAATCATGCGCTGAGAAAAACCATATTTCTGCAACCAGATCTGCAGAATGGTTAGGGGCATTTCAGATTTTTTTAAGTCAACAATTTGAATCTCATTTTTTTGTATGTGTTCTGCAAGAAAAGATTCAGCATGAGAAATAGTAAAAAGACTGATTTCTTTAAAACTCTGAATTGATTCATACAACAATTGAGAGAAAGAAGGATTGAGCGTTTGTATTAAAGGCAATAATTGATTTCTAACTTTATTTCTTGTATAATCTGATTTTAGATTAGAACTATCTTCCCTGAAAGGTAAATGATTTTCCATAGCATAATTTAAAATCATTTTTTTTGTACAGGAAATCATGGGCCGACGAATTAAATCTGTTTTACTTGGCATAGCAGCTATTCCTTTTATTGATGCACCTCTGATCAGATTCATCAGAAAGGTTTCCACCTGGTCATCCAAATGGTGCGCGGTTATGATATAATCCAATTGATATTGAATTTTTAGTTCTTTTAACCAGTTGTACCTTATATCTCTTGCCTGCAATTGTATAGAACCCTTCGATTGATTGATTTCATTGGCAGCATCTTTCAGATGCAGGGGCAGTTGGTATTTTTTTGCCAGTGATTCAACCCATTTTTGATCTTCAATCGATTCTTCCCCACGTAATGCATAATTTACATGAGCCAAATGCATGGTAACACCCAACTTATACAGAATATCAAGAAGAACAACAGAGTCAAGTCCGCCACTCAAAGCGAGAAGTAATTTATCACGCTTCAAATCAAACAAATGATTCTGTTTTATAAACTTCTTAATTTTGTGAATCATGAAAGATGTTTTGAACTGAAAATATAAATTCTTTAGATTAAAGTCTAATTTTGACTCTCAGTTAATTGATTCTTTTTTCAAAAATACATTTAAATTATGAAATGGGTTTTATTAAGTATTTTTCTATTTTTCCTCATGTTTCAATTTTTACAAATAGACAAGAAAAATCCCCCTTTTCAAGAAAAAGATGATTTTATAATCGCTGAAAAAATACCAGAACCTTTGGCATTGTCTTTACAAAAAGCTTGTTACGATTGTCATAGCTACGAAACTCAGTATCCCTGGTACACCTATATTGTTCCTCTTTCCTATTGGATTCGCAATCACATTAATGAGGGAAGATCTCATTTAAATTTTTCTCTTTGGGCCAAATATTCCAAAGAGGAACAAAAGGAATTAAGGGAAGAAATCTGGGAGGAAATCATCAAAAACAAAATGCCATTGAAAACCTATATTTTCATGCACAAGGATGCCCATTTGAATCCAAAAGAAAAGAAAAGTTTAGAAATATTTCTTAAAGAAATCATGTAATCATGTTGCATGCCTTTCAGTTCTTTTTAATTTTATTTTGTGTCCTACCTCTTTCAGGGCAGAAGCTCACAGAGCTTTACAACTCATCTCAATCAGCAGATGCATTGCTTGAATGGGATTTGATTCGAACTGATAAAAAACTCAACCTAAGGTTTTATCGCGATTGGAGACAGGCGATCATATCATCAAATGACACAGAACAGATATTTGAACCTATCAATAAAAACAGAGAGCCCTGGACAGAATGGACTAGTCTGGGGAGGAAAAGAATCAGCATAGTGGCTGTAGGAAATGACAGGTATAAAACCAATCGTTGGGAAGTTTTCGAAGAGGGTCAATCTCATATATATTGGACTGTAGAACAAAAAAATCCGAATCATTCAAAACCTTGGTCTGAATGGTTCATTGAACTACCCAATGAGAAGGGTAAATACATCAGCATGTCCACCAAATACATAACTGGTGATATCAAACAAAGTTGGGAGATAGACGATCCATTTCCAGATGCTGATCCTGAAATGAAAAATGCAGCCTTATTTATTGCTTTATTTGGAACTCTTTTTCCCTATTTAGCGCCTAAGGAAGCATGTACCTGTAATGGGCATTTGTTGCAGGGAAAGGTAAAATTTGTAACATCAGGCGAGGATATCAAAATAAAATATGTCCCATATTATGCTGATATTAAAGTACAGATGCTAACCCTAACACCCCAAAAATGCGGAGAATGGCAAGAAGTAACAAGCGGGGAAAATCTTCGTGTAAAAGTGGTTAACTCCGGAGAAGATCTCAAAGTTGAAAAAGTAAGTTTAAATCCAGGAATGAAATAATTATGAAATTAAAATTCACACTTGTAAAATCAGATTTTCTGCAATTTCAATTATTCCAATCGAGTTGTTCAGAAAATGTAAAGAAAAGAAGGGATAAGAATAGGAAATGGGTTCCCATTCTATACCTAGCCCTGGCACTCATACTTTTTGTTCAAAGCCATATTTTCGCTGCACTGTTTTTGATTTTAGCAGCCACAGGTTGGTGGTTTATTTATCCAAGATATGAATCCAAAAGATATGTAAACTGGTATAGCAAACATTTAGATGAACATTATGCCGGTAGATTTAATCAGGAAGTTACAATTGAAATCACTGAGGATCAGATAGAAATGACGGATTCCGTTGGAAAATCTACAGTACATCTCAAGGAGGTTGAAAAAATACTTGAAATTTCTACCCATTATTTTATCAGAATAAAAAGCGGCGTGCATATAATCATTCCCAAAAATCAAATAGACAGTCAAGAATTAAACAGTTTTATAAATTATATGACTGAAGAAAGAGCTGTCCCCTTGTTTCAGGATACAGATTGGATTTGGAAATAAAAAAAAGGGCAGTATATGTACACTGCCCTTTATAAATATCAGATATGCTTAATTAAGCATGCATGTAATCTTCGATAGGAGGACAAACGCAAACTAAGTTTTTATCTCCATATGCGCCATCTACACGATTTACCGTAGCCCAGAATTTGGATAGTTTTACAAAATCAAGCGGATAAGCAGCCTTTTCTCTACTGTATGGTCTTTCCCATTGTGTTGAGGTAAGTTGACTTAAAGTATGCGGGGCATGAACCAAAACATTGTCTTTCATATCGTATTTACCCTCTGCTATTTCATCAATTTCAGCTCTGATTTGTAAAAGAGCATCGCAGAATCTGTCAATTTCAGCTTTATCCTCAGATTCCGTTGGTTCAATCATTATTGTTCCAGCAACGGGGAAAGACAAAGTTGGAGCATGAAATCCATAATCCATTAATCTTTTTGCTATATCCTCAGCCGAAATATTATATTTTTTAAAGGCACGCAAATCGATGATCAACTCATGTGCTGCTCTTCCTTTTTCACCGGTGTAAAGCACATCGAAATCCTTTTCTAACCTTGCTTTAATATAATTTGCATTTAAAATGGCATAGGCTGTGGATTGGGTGCAACCTTCGGCGCCTAACATTTTGATGTACGCATAGGAAATCAAAAGAATAGATGCTGAGCCCCAGGGCGCAGCAGATACAGCGTGAATACCCTCAGGACCACCTACAGAATTTCTCATCGTATGTTTAGGGAGGAAGGGTTTCAATTTATCATTTACACAAATAGGCCCCAT
>Ga0169931_10001070_pt1 | contig 45078 bp, 55 predicted proteins | sample Kivu_15m_20L_FD_129675 | JGI IMG/M metagenome (GOLD analysis project Ga0169931, IMG submission 129675) | Freshwater microbial communities from Lake Kivu, Western Province, Rwanda to study Microbial Dark Matter (Phase II) - Kivu_15m_20L... | ecosystem: Environmental > Aquatic > Freshwater > Lake... | reverse complement strand
TTGTGTCCGGGATCTCACTAAGCCGTTGCTCGATATTTGCCGCGGCTTTTTTGGTAAACGTTACCACAAGCACGTCTTTGTAGCCGGCCGCCAGTAGCGTACGGATACGTTGTTCTAGCACAGTGGTTTTACCCGCACCTGCTACGGCCACAACAACGGTGTGCTTATTCGGCGGTAACGCTACCGCCGTCCTCTGCGCTACCGTCAGATGTTTTTTGGGCTTCATGATATTCGTTAATAAGAAGTTCTAAGATATGAAGGACGGCTTTTTTAGTAAGTAAATCTTGTATATTAAGACGGCGCTTGAGGACGGCCCACCGCACACCGACATCCGATGCTTTTGTGCAGAACCTAAGGTGCGCTAAGTCACAAGAGTCTTCGTTCAAGAATAACTCAAAGTATTTATCTACCGCAGGCGCTGTTTGCTGCGGTAAATATTCTATGTACGTATTTACCAGTGTTTTGTGTATAAACACGCCTTTGTCTGTGCTAAACAATGCATAGCCAGACGGATACACCACGGTACAGCCGGCCGAGACGGCGTTTAGAACTGCTTGTTTTACAAGCAGCACATCTAATTCTATGTTGTCGCTTATGACCGACCGCAATTTTTTGTTGTGAAATCTCATAACAAACCTGCTTGTATTTGTTGACTACGCGTCAACACTACTTGTTTTTTCTTAACGCGGCGTTTAGGTGTGTCATCAGGTACGACGCTTTTACAGAATGCTATTTGTTCTGGCGTAAGCTGGGCGCACGCGGCTTTAGCTGTCACTAAGCCCGCCTTGTCTGCGGCCAGATAAGCGTCCCAATTGTGTTTAGTAAACAACATAGGGGTACCGTTTATCTCGGCATAAAATGTGCCTATTTCCGGAACTCTGTCGTCGTCCTTAGCTCCCCATGACATAGCTATCTTGGCAGAAGCCAGTACCGGAACGGCGAGAGGGAACCATGGGTACTCCATCACATACTTGACTAACACAGCCGCTTCTTCGGCCTCGTGTGCGCCGCATAAGTAGATTAGCTCGTCGTGTACTTGTCCGATCAAGCGCAGTGTAGGGTAGCGCGGGTACACGTATTTACGTATGATGTAGATTATGTATTTAAGGTAGTCGGCCGCCGATCCTTGGATACAACTATTTAAAATCGTACCTTTAGTTGGCGCTTTACCTAGACCTCTATCTGCTGAGTAAAAGTGGCGGTAACGGCCGGCAAGTGTCGGGAACGCACGACGTCCTTCCTGGTACATACCCTCTAGCGCATCCATGAGAGCGGGAATGCGTGGATACCCCGCAAAATATTTATCACGGAAGTCGGTACATTTTTTTATATCGTAGTTGTACGTATCAGGTATCAGAACTCTATTTTGTTTAGCGTACTTGGCAGGACCCATACCGTAGTTGAAGCCGAAGTTGATCGGCTTCGCGTCTTTTCTGGAGCAACCGACTTTCTTAGCCGTCAGCGCGTGAATATCGCCTGTATAGTACTTAACTCCGTTAAAGGTGATACCCTCATGATATACGCTTATTAGGTTAGGCTCCTCGGCAGCGTCTGCGATAAGACGAAGTTCAATCTGGCTTTGGTCAGCCACAATTAGTACCTCGTCACTACCTGCGATAAACACGTACCGTATCTGAGGACCTTTTTTGCGGAGGTCTTTATGGAATCTATCGTCTTTACCGCGGCTTGGGATATTCTGCAAATTAGGCGCTTTCGACGCAAAGCGCCCGGTTTTAGTTCCCCAACAGTTGAACTCGCTGAAGAGGCACGCTATACCGCTTTCTGCGATGGCTGCCAAGGTACTGTCTATATAAGTAGACAGTAGTTTTTTCGCTGTTTTATAATCCAGAACAGCTTGTGCTAACGGGTGCGCGATGCGACCGAGTACTTTAGCGTCACATTGTAGATAAGGTAATAGCTCGACAGGAATAGTTTGCTTATCAGAGGCGTTTATGACCAAGCGCCGCTGGCTTTCCTCAAACATATCTGCCAATAATTTCTCACCAGCCCCGGTAAGGGCAGGTAGCTTTTGGATACCGAAACGATTTTTTATCGTTTTGTCAACAGGTATCTCTGCATCCAGTTCTGTGAATAAAACGGTCTGCAGCTCTTTGGAGCTATTTATGTTAAATGTGCGGCCCGCGTGCTCATAGCATATACTTTCTAAGGTTTCAATTAATTCGCTCAGTTCTTTCTGAAGTCGTGTAAGACCTTGTGTGTCTACAGGCATGCCTCTTATAGACATGTCAATAGTCTCTAACCGCACAGCCATCTCGTACGGAATAACGTGTCCCGTACCTTCGTCATCTATGATGGCTTTTAGCTTTTTATACAGCACCAGCAAGTTAGCGGCATCCGCTGTCGCGTACACACGCATGTCTTCATGCACTTTTTGTCGTGCCGCTGATAACTTGTCAGCGATCTTTTCTTGCTGCTGCTCGATCCACTCCCGGTACTCAGACAGCTTATCTGCGGAAAAAGCGTCTGCAGCATAATTCGCCGCCTCTTGTACCGTGGCCCCCTTTTCACGAAGGCTTTTTCGTAGCGCGGCTGCTGTGATTAGGGGATCTGTCCACCGAGGGAACGGTCGTTTAGGTACTTTGGCTGTGCACCACTTAGCATAGACCCTAAGTCTGTCGGCGTAGACAGCCTCTGCTTTTTTTATATATTTAGCGGCACTAGATTTAGAAACCACATCGTCGTATGTGGTCATACGTATGCCGCAAAACTTCTTAACCGCGTACTTAAGGTCTTTCCTATCTTCCTCATCTACAAGCCACGCCAGTCCGATAACGTCGAGAACCTTGGCTCTGATCGACGAGTGTTGGATGATGTTGTTATAGTGCAGTACTTTGTGGTCATACATTGCGTTGTAGACCAGCGCGAAGAGTTCCTGGTCGCGCAAGAGGTTTACCAGCGCCGCCAGCGTAGCTTCATCAGCCGACCAGCAGCCGGCCGTCTCTGTTGATGCTATAGCGACTAGTGTCGGTCTAGCTAACCGCGGGTTGAGCGCGTCCTTTGACTTTCCGGTCGTGGACGTACATTCAAGGTCCCATGCAAAGATTTTTGATTGACGTATATTTGTGAGGACTTCATCAAGTGTATGCATACGAAAAATTAAGTGGAGGCACGTTGCGCGTGCCTCCTAAGATGCCTAATAAAGTGTGCTACGTACGTCGATCAACCTAATGCTTCGTCTAATTCTGACAAATCAAATTCATCGGCTGTAGTGACAGCAGGACGTGTAGCTTCGGTGTCGCCAAGGTCGGATAGCTCCTCTAACGCCTGGGCGCGCGGAGAGGTCGCTGTACCACTAGTGAGTTGTGCCCACAACTCTTTATCGTAGTTAGTGACCTTACTACCTTTATCGGTATTTTTATCAGCCACAGCTATGTGTAGCTTCAGAAGCTGCATACATGTCGCCCTATCGGGACGCGGATAACCTTCTTGTGTGTTAACCGCCGCACGCTCATCCAACAATGTTGGGATCTTTTTGAGCAGCTCTTGTGGATCAGCGAATTTATCGCAGTAATACGCGTCACCAGAAGCCGGCGACTTTGCGTCCATATTACGCGAGACGGTCATTCTAGCCCATGTGAGCGGCCGCCCATGATGCTGACTAATAGTCTGCAGTTGATTCAAAACACTCTCTGATTTAATGATCAACGGCTTAATCGTGTATGCGCGCTCTTTACCGTCTTTGGTTTTATAAGACCGAGTATCTAGGACAGGCACTACGCCAATTAACGTAGGCGAAAATCCTGTTACTTTAGATAGTAAACATTCGCCCACGGTGTTCCCTTCCTCATCAAATCCCGGACTAGCTACATAGTCGATTTTAGGGAAAGATTTTCCGTCAGACACCCACCCGGTCATCAGAGGTGCGGCTATAAACAGACGCACGTCGTCTAAAAACACAACGGTGGCCCGTTCACCTCGTTTAAGCGCAAACGGAAAACCACCCCGTTTGCTCCAAATTCGCCCCCACGCAGAGTCGCTATTATCACCACCAACATGGGACACTTTGTCTTTGAGTGCACCTAGTTTTGCCCAACCGCCTACTGGTTTTTTGTTATCGAGCTTATCATCATCAAATAGATTCATAATTTTAATATCGAGTTAGTTAGATTAATTAATTCGGTCTTTGTATACAATTTTGGATCTTTAAAACTCTTATGAGAACAAAAAGGTATACCGTACTCTTTTAGTATAGAAGTAACGCCGGCGGTCGCTTTCTGACCAGCCGCATCCGCATCCAAAAGTACATGGACCATCGAAGGTGATGCAGACGCTATTGTTGCAGCCTTCTTTGCATGCATGTGTGTGCCGAATAACGCTACAGCATTAAAGCCACACTCTGTAATATGCATAGCATCAAAAGGACCCTCTGTCAAGAACAAGTCTTTGTTTTTAGCAAAAGGGAGAAGATGCTCGCCAAACAACCTATCCTGTGACGGAAATTTGTATATGGCGTAGTAACGAAACTGTCCGTCCATAAGACGGAGCTGCCCGCCTACGCATCGTAGGTTGCCGTCATGTGTATCAAGAACGGGCAGGAGTATCCCGTCTTGTTTTGTTACTTTAGGTGAGCCGTCAGAGGTCTCACCCATCCAATCGTCCGAGTGACCAGCTGGAACATATGCTAAACCAAACGTGTCGATTGTCCGCTGCTCAGACACCCCCTTGGTTTTGAGGAAGACTAAGGCTTTTTCTGGTATCGCCTGTTTCCGGATATCTAACCAAGGAATTGTATAATCCACAGCTTCTCTGTGTCTGACCACAGGTTCCAGCGATAACGGCCTCTTCGCTAGATACTCGTCGTATAAAATCGCCACAGATGAGTCAATTAACTGATCTGCCGCTAGCTCATATAGCGTGTCACGTAACGGCTTATTATGTCCGCACGCAAAACAACGCGCCCATGCTGTGTCGCAGTCATATGAGACAGTCATGGATGGACGTGCGTCGGAGCCTTTAGCGTGCTTGTGTTGCACTAGACATCTGACGAAGAAGTGCCAATCACCTGAGTTACCTATACGATCGACGGACGGAATATGAGATAGAATATCGTATACCTGTTCTTTATTCATGATGTATAGGTACGAAGGTCTAAAATCAAGCACCCTGCGGTGCTTGATGCTGCATCTATAACTGGCTGAAAAACGTCACGTTCTTTAGCCAGTTGTTGTTTAGACCTTGCGGGTCGTTCTCTGCCCCTACAGGACAGTAGCGATTCCGCAGGAATACGAGGAACGGCACGTCCTTCGTGCCGTTGTTCCAGCGGTCCCAGTTCTTTTGAACCGTCGCCGCGCACTGTCCGGCCTGTTGCCGGAACGTATTGGCGTTCTTGTATAGAACGCCAAACTCACGGCCTGGTCGGCCGTTCTCTGCTCGCCCAATCGCGTAGACGATCGGGCGAAGATCCGCTCGACATGCAGAGCGGATGTTGACACAGATCGCGTCCTCGATAGACGCGATCTGTTCGGGTTTGTAGAAGCTACCCCACCAGGTGGGTGCGGTGACTTCTACGGAGTTCTCATATACGGCGCACTCAAGTGTGCCGTATACGAATGTCACCGGCTCCCGGAGCTCTTCGGCCGGTTTTGTAAAGAGCTCCGGGATAAGCGCCATGAGGATCACATTGATACCCCATATTAGAGCAGCTTTCATCTTACCTCCTTTGTAAGAAGACTGTTCTACTCTAATTATCTTATGACAGATTTATCGCCATCTAATCAACCTTCAGGGTCTTCGAACAGCGCCGCGAGTTCGTCAAAGTCCCATTGTACGTCATTCTCGTCAATAAGGCTAACGTGTTCCCAGGTGGCTCTATTAAAATACCGAAAGGCGGTCACGAAGCGTTCCATACTTTGCGTAAAACCCTGCATCGTGTACGTAAACAACACCGTGTCACTTGTAGGCATGTGTTTAATCGCAGCGACACTTTCTAACAGCGAAAAGCGGTAACTCTCCAATCGGTCAGCTGTATCGTTGATCAATTTCTTATACCGATAAGGTAACGACCCGTCTACCGCAGAAGACTGCCGTAATGATAAGGTAAGGGTAGTAGTGTCTCCTTCGCTATCGGTCTTTATGTCGACGGATCTGCAGACACGCAAAGTGGATGCATTGACTGGTGTATCCTTAGTGATGTAATTGCTAATTTCGTCTAGTAAAGCACCGATTATACGCTCAACATCGGTTTCTGCCGATACATCAGCAGAAGCAAGAAAATGTAGCTGGTCTATGGCCGTTAGCAGTGCGTATCGTACACAGGCCCGCTGGGCTTGTGTCATAGTATCTGGAGTCATAACAGCAGGCTTACTCCACATATCAACTATATGCAAGTAGACATCGTGAAGTGTTGCATGGTTACCGTCCCCGAACAGTAGCCGCAGACCATAACTCTCGTCAACGAAGTTAGACGTATTATAATAGTCGATTTCCGTCGTGTGTAGGTCCCCATCCTCGTCGTAGCGTCCGACATTATCCTCAAAGCGTTTGACGCAGTCGACGGCCGCTTTTTGTATAGACGCTTCGTATCCCCGAAGGTCTTTCTCGTAGGTACGGCACGCTTTCTCTAGTTGTGCTGGTGTGCGGTGTGTTGATTTAGTTGTAGACATAGAATTTGTATGTACGGGAACACGCAAAAGAGCGGCGCCGATGTGGTCACCGCTCTTTTATGTTTATAATATAGATAAAGTCGGGATAGGGAACTGCCACGACTCTAAACGAACGCGGAGAGACAATAAGACTGCTTCGGTAGCAAGTCTCAGTGATGCGTTAAGAATCACCGTTGCTTCAGCACGGTGAGTGTTTCAAGTAATATGTATTGTTTGTTATCGAACAGGGCACGCGCCTGTGCCACAATCAGACAAGTCTTCTAGAGTCTCGAAGCCGTTACGTAAATCTAACGGTTTGAGATGTTTGGTACGGCGCTCAAACTCCTTCTCGGAAATCTCTTCGTAAGGCGCCTGAACAAATCCGTGATCACTGTGTAGCAAGAAAGACACCGTTTTGATTTCATTGTCGTAGTGCTCAGAAAGCCACTGCTTAATAGCAGGTAGCTCTTCTTTTCGGAAATATACCGTAACCGAGACACTGTTATCGGACCAGGCGCTTTGCATACTGCGCGTTACCTCGAGTTGGTCAATAGCAGTCATATCGGCGGCGATCACGGACCCTGGTCGCGCTTTTACGGGGAACTCTACTACAGATGTAGACAGATCCTTGGTACCGTCGAAGCGTAAGACAGGCTCTACCGTGTAACCAGCCTGACGCGCTGCCGTCACAATAAAACTGTTAGACGCTACGCGGATACGTCTGATATAGAACGGCGCATATTCCGGGTGAATGCCAGGTGATGTACCAGCAAGCAGAGACAGTGTTCCGGACGGCTTAACCGTAGTTAGTTTTATGGATTCCGGTATAGCTCTACCTAGTACGGCCCCAAGTTGTGCGCTGAATTCTTTGTCTAGACTACGCAGATATTCATATGTATCAGAGTAATCTTTTTCTGTCATATACGGGGCCTGGAGTACGCCAGTACACCCCAAACCTGTGCGCATATTCCTAGAGATCACTTTATCCGCGAAATCCCAGTGGTGCGGAAGACTGGCTATGACCTTACATACCTTCCAGATACGCCCGGCGACTTGTCGGAACTCTTCAGCGTCCCTAATATTTGGAACAAATATCTCAGCAAGGTTACAAGATTCACCGTGCTCTAAAGTAATCTCGCCGCAGGGGTTTGTTCCGGATGCGTTGGGATCTTTCCGGTGGCGATCGTTAGTCCTGCCTGTCTCGCGAGATAGGTTCAAATTAACCAGACCGTAAGGTTCTCCGCCTACTTCATATGTTGCCCAGAATTTCGAGGGAATGTGCTCAAATTTGGAACAAGCTATCGAGTTGTTCGACATAGCGCGCCAATTAGGTACTGGCTCTTTCAGGTCGAACCGCTTAGCTTCCAAGAAGTAGGTATCTTCGTGATCTCCTAGCGCCAACTCAGCTGATCGGCGAACATTGCCGGCTACTACAATAGAGCCGATAATGTTCATTATATCTAGGCAGTCGATGGGACGCAGTTTCTTACCTACGCGTTTATCTAACACTTTGCAGATATCAGCTATACCGGAGCACAGGGGTCCTGGGCCGCTCGCCACGCCACCGAAGCCGGATATAGGCGAGCCGGCCGGTCGAATACATATGGTCGAGTACGACAGCGACCCTTTATTCATAAAGTAGACATCGAACACTCTACGCAGCAGCTCGATCCAGCCTTCGCGACTATCCGGCACAATGAAATCAGCGTCAGCGGTGTCGCGGCGAACAACGCGGCCTTGCTGAACCTTCGGTATCGCGAAGACGAATTCTTTCTGTATATTGAACCCGACACCTCCGCCTAACATGAGCATATCAAACGTGAACAGGAAGGCGGTTATGCTGTCGACATTAACAAAATAGCAGTTACATAACGAGGCCATTCCGAGTCTGTCTACAGTGGCGGTACCGCATTGCCATAACGCTCTACCAGAGAAACAAGAGCGGAGGTTCATCATGTCATCGTAGAGCGCCATACCTTCGTCTACAGATACAGCACCTTTAGCGGCCCGTAAATACCAGTTCACACAGCGCGCACTTGTTTGCCACCAATCTTCTGTAGGAAACTGTGCGTCAGGATCTTTGACCGTGTTGCGGTATTGCTTTAGCTGCTCGTGATAGCTATCTATGTGCTGAAAAGTCGGTGGTACAATCGGGCGACTGTACGTCCTTTTGTATGTTACCTGACCTAGTGGCCCCCACGGTACTTGAAAGGTTTTGTATCTATCTATAAAGGTTTGCGGTAGCTGAGGTACCGGTTCGGTAAGGGTAGCGGTTTGCATAGAAACGAATATTAAGTGAAATTACTGAATGCTGTATCATCGTCGACTACAAGTCCTTGTTGATGATAAATACCTTCTTGATGGTTCCAAGAGTATAAATATTCTTGCCCTGGTATACCATCCCGCCGCTTTATGGGCGTGACGTAAACAATACCGGCGTGGGCGTCATTTTTGGACTGCACGAGCGCAATAACCGTCGTGGAGTCGTGACCAATACTGGAGGAGAAAGATAATGAGTCAAGGTCTGTTGCAGCTAGTGTTCGACCAGTCGTCCTTTTTAGCTGAGTAGTTACCATGTAGTGCCTGTTACTCATAAGGGCGCCTAGTCGCAGTTGTTGCATGTTAGATTCTATTTGCTGCCAGCGTTCTTCGCCTTTGCCCGGCATCATATAGAAAGCGTCAATCATAACGACATCGGCTTTGAATTCTTCTGCCGCAGCGTATATGGCGTCCGGGGACAGCACCGATCCTGGACCTATGACTTTGATGGAGGCACCGAGTCCGGTGTCACTCGAGTCGTTTGCAAAAAGCTCGAGTACGCGGCGCATCCGTTTCATTTCATCATCGGTCAGCTTGTTCTCACGATAGCGGGCGTAACTAACGCGAGCATACAGCGCAGCCAGTCTTCTGTAAACCTGTTTGACAGACATCTCTAAACTAAAGAACAGTACGCGTTTTTTACGTTGGGCGCGTTGTTCTTTAGTCAAAAAGGTTATACCGGAAGGCAGCGTTTGTTGGTCATAAAAGTGATACGGATTACCTGTCGTCGCTGTAACCGCGTTCATACATAGTAACCAAGATTTACCAACACCGGATAATGCGGCTATCGTAGTGAGGTCGCTAGGCTGCCATCCCCCCGCCTGATCTTCTATGAAAAGTAGGGATGGTGCGATACCGGGAACAACCACTTCACCGTTATCAAGCTCGTCTAGAAAGACCTTAGCTGCTTGAGACAGTGTTTGTGTGTCTGCCTTGTTTATAGCATACTTAGCCGTCAGTTCGGCAGACACGCCCGTTATCTTAGCCAGAACAGCGTGTGGATCTATATCCGTCTTGTTATAAGCGTCGATAACATCCTGCAGGGCTGTCTGTATGTCCCCACGAAGGGCGCTGTTCACGACCGACTCGTATACCGCAGATAACGGTGCTTCAGGCACAGCACCGAACAGGTCGTCTTTTTTAAAGGATTTGAACCTATCTAGAAGATCTGACTGAGGCGGTAGTTGACCATGTCGCTTTATATAATCGTCAACATACGCCAACAGCGGACGATAGATCGGTGCAAAAACTGTGTGTACGAGGCCGCGACTTTTTAAGGAGTTGTATACGGTAGAGCCGTCCGCGTACAGTCGGCTGAAAAACATTTTTTCAGACTGTAGCATCGCTGTTACCTCCCACCAAACTTAATCGCTTAGCTGCAGCAATTACAGGTAACTGAGAAAACTGCCTATCTAAACACAATGTGGGCTTGTTAGGCTTAGTTACACGCTGGGCTAAGGCGCTTTGTAGCGTAGACCAGTCACGTGGCTGACTCACCGGGTCAGGATACAAACCTTCTATGACCGCTAAATCAGCGCCGACAAGTGCCTCAAAATAGGTACCGGTATCTATCCACGGATGTTTTGTGTTAGCCAGTAGATTGATACCGGTAGACGGAAAAACGGCTACACTAGTTCCGTATAAACGACATGTTTCGATTATATCGTAAACCAGCCTGTATACTTTTCTGACATCCTCAGGCGTCGTAACCGAAGCGCAAGGTATCAACCAAAAGTTGTTGGTAGTAATACCCTGCCGTATTTTTTGATCAATTTCGGCGGTTATAGTCGACCCGAAGAAATCACGAAGAATGTTTGTTAAACTTACAGAGAATCCCGCCTTCTGCGAAAACCAATGCTCGCGAGGCATCGGGGGATCTGTCCGATTGTTGCGGAAAACCATGGGTACTCTTAAGATCTGTTAGTATATCTTGCGCCTGCTTATCTGACGCCAGAAACTGGTTTATATCCGGACAGTTGAACCCGCACGCCTTGATCGCCAAAATGAGGAGGTAGATGCTAGTGTACCTCTGATACAGAAGAGGGCCTACATCTGTAGGGATCTCTCTATCAACCAATTGCTCCTCTATTTCGCGTATATGCGACATGAGTCGAATTGGATGAGGCACTACCAGGTGTGTCATTTTTTGGCCATCTCCGCGACGTTTCTGCGGATTGCCTCACTGTCCCAAAACGCACTAAACACCAGAGCGCCTGTTGGATCTTTTTTGTAACGAAGGGCGCATGACGTAGAGGCGTCGCCTGCGGCTGTATGGAGCATGATCGACACAATAGTATCTAGCGTATTGTCATCCCCTCGCACTGTCTCAGCAAAGATGTTAATAGCGAAGAAACCTTGATCTCTGCTGGCCTTGACCATGCCCAACGCATTCGTATAAAGATACGTAGCGAATTCTGGAGAGAGCATTTGGTCAGGTTTAGCGGATACCGCAATTGTGCCGGCAGGGCCTTCCGTGATAATGATGTACGGAATTTGCGTAACACTCGGGTCACTCAGGACAGTCACGATGTCTTGAATCAGTTGACTACTCTGTGCGGTTTCGTCCAACGTAGGGATGGCCGAGAGACGCGCTTCTGTCGCAAAAGTCATACTGCTGAGAGCTTGCCAAGCATCAAAATCCGTAGTTACGTTCGAAGTGTCTGTGTTGGTTATACGTTGTAATACGTGTAAGGCCGGAACACCTACAGCCGTCCAGTTGGTCGCTTGCGCTACCTGAGCAATCGTGTACTCATGAGGCTCATTTTGTTCAAAGGCCCGAACGGTTACAAATGGTTCGTCGGAGAGATTGATTTGAACCGGAACAAACGCGCCGAAATGCGTCAGCAGAGCACGGTTGAATTCGCCTAGCAAATAAGCTTTGTGTGCGGCAGCTGATTGATAATCAATGAAATATTTGTCTACAACATGCTCATCATCGTTTTCCGAACGTATCAGGGCTGTGTAGACGTCCATCAACAGTCGATCCGCTTTCTTTGAAGCTGCTGCTAATGTCTTAAGCCGCTGAGTGAGCGCCTTCGTCAGTTTCAGACGGCTGCCGACTTCATAAGTCGTACCAGTGATAGCATAACGTGTAACAGTTATTTTTTGTGTAGCAGTCATATTGTCTAACTAGAGTAAATCGTCTAGGGGATTTACAACTTCTCCGTGGTCATCCCACTTCTGTGGTTCTATATCTTGTAACCACTCGGTTGTATAAGCTCCTGCGAGCATGTTGCCCATTCTGCGTGAGAAGTCTTTGGACACATCGTAGGCCGCCAACCGGCTCGTGGGCTTTTCTTTAACGCGTTTAACGTACGTACTAAACGCTTTGGTCACGTAGCCTACATTAAATTCGGTAATGTGTCTACTGAAAAATCGTTTTTCTGGATCGTTCCACGTAACGATTATGTTGACGAGTACCTCTAGAAGGGCCGCAGGCGTTTTAAATACCTCGAGACCTTTTTTTACAAAATTTTCAGTAAGTTTTTTCTGTTTGAATTGATTACTAGATCGCCAATCATCGGCCGGAACACCGAACTCAGATAACAGTGTATCGATACACGTTATCCATTGTTTGATTCTCCATGTAGCACAATCCAACGTAGACTTACCGGACATTGTGTTATTTAGTTTACGTTTGACTCGTTCAGTCGCTTCAACGAAAGTGGCATCTTTTAGCGACTCTTCAATTGATTTATTTCTTTTCCGTTGCATCGGGTTCCTTGAAGGAGCGGAGCGAAGAAGCTCTACACGTTAGCTGAAATCCGGAACACCTCCGGCCCGTCGGGTGTCTGGATTTACTGCGGCGGACACAACATTGCGAGAGCTTTTCGCCGCAGGAAAGGCAGACAGGAGGTGTGATGGTTTTAGCTAACCCGGAGAGGAGGAAGGCGCAGCCTTCCGACGACCGCGCACAGCGGTCGCTCGACGGCTATCAGCTGGGCAATGTAGCCGCTTAGCTGTTGGCGAGGAGCTCGCCAACGCCCAGCCCGTGTGATATGACGAGCGCCTTCGGCGCGAGCATCAGTTTGTTAAAATTTTTCCCAGAAAGTTCTTTACAAAACTAGTCCCTGTGTATAAAATCTGTTCCAGAAGCAAGCGAAGCGCGCTAGAGCGGACATCACTCTAAATTCTAAAGTTAGCTGGGTCTGTGTTCTCCACCCGCTTCCGCGGGTGTTTTTGGGCGGGCACGGCATTCGCCTTAGCCCTACCTCGTAAGCCCGCGCCTGTGCGCGCGTGCTTACTTCGTCTGCTGCAAAAAACCAACAACTTTGCGTTGTCGGTTTTTTGACAGCCTGTGGGGCTTAAGTTCCCCCCTTTTCTCCAACCCCCCTAACTCCCCCCACGCATGGGGGGATCGTTTCTCTCCCGCTTGCGCACCTATCCGGTACAGTTGTATTCGCTATGTCCGTTAAACTGTACCTCGCTCGTCCCCGAGCTCGGTTAACCTGCGGGACATGCTAATGTCCCTTCCTATCCAGACTTAACCTACAACGTATTATATAACCAAGTGCGTTTCGTGTATTATAGTAACAGTGTCGTCCCCGGTCTGTTCGTTGTTCGGGAGTTCCCCTTCGTCCGAAGGCCTTGCCCCTTTTTGTCTAGGCCGCCTCGGACCAAGCTGTGCGGCCTCCTTTTGTAAACGAAAGGCCGTTTTGAGAGTCATCCAGTTTTTAGGTACTTCTACTAACCATATTTCTGGGTGACCTAGCCGCAACATTCGATAATTACGCGTACATGGTACGTCGCCCACACGAACTTGTTGCCAAGCTGTATGGATGTTCTTACTACCTTGGTCGAGGTTCATCAACGTGCGGCGTTCTATCTCCGTCAAGACGTTCGGTTGTTGATGGATAGGGACCGTTGTCATGTTGTAGTACTGCCCCAGTATGAAGTAGTCGTCATCAACTCCTTCGGCTCTAGTTACGAGTTGTCCTTGTGCATTACCTAATAGGTGGTTTAAGCGATAAACCATTTCTTTTATACGAGTCACTTTGGGTAACGCCACATAGTGACGAATCGCATCACGGAGCTCCGTGCTATATGCGTGTTTGAATGGGCGTAGCGTGAGCTGTTTGATTAACGCCTCTATAAACTCGATGTGATCGACATATACCGTGAGCGTATCACGTACGCGAATACCTGGTAATAACGTAAACTTCATAATTACTTAGCGATCTTCGCTATGCGCGCAACCGAACCCGTATTATCACAAAACTCCACTACTGTGTCTGTAAAGAAACTGCTGTCGAGCCATTTCTGGATATTAGCTAGTCGCATTTTTCGCCGACTATTTGCCGGCCTGAGTACAGCCTCCATAAACTTAGATCTGTGCAAATCACTCAGAAGATCGCCACCGAATAAGGTATGGACATTTATAGACAGCTTACCGCGTTGAATCGCATCAATCAAATCTGTGGTGTAGGTATGCTTTATATTTTGTTCATCGACTCTAACCAACAACCGCTCGTATCGAGCGTCGACGACGGTATACACAAAACCAGTATCAGGCAGGTTGTGTGCATTTGGTAGTGTCACGCGACACCGATTCACGAAGTTTTCGTGCCATATATAGTTTTCGGTGTCAGCAAGAGGTATCCAACTCAGCGCTCTGGGATACGGTAGACGTTGACCAACAACAACTCTCTGTTTCTTGTTTTTACTCATCGTGAACCTCACAAGAGATGATTATCTCCCTATTACCTACCGCTAATAGATGTGGTTTTGTGTAGTAGAACCAGCTTAGTGCGTTACGTGTGATTTTACCTACCGTGAAGATGCGCTGCCAGGGGATACACGGTAACCACAACGAGGGCTTTTCTTTTACAATGGGGTAAAACGGCTGTTCCAGCAGGGCGCGACCGTCAGGTGATATGGGGATTCGCCCGAACTGCGGTGTCCCTCTCATATGTATAGATTTAGGTAAGGGTTTGATGCCTTGCGTACTGAACCGCGCCGCGGACGCCGATTCTTCTATCAACGCTGGTAGGTATGTATCTCTGATTTCTTTAAATGCAGCGTCTTTGGTATTGGCCAGGGGTAGCATTTTTCGCCAGTCCGCTTGCCGCGTCAAACAGAAGTTACGTAGATTAGTAGCGTCAAAGAAGCTTATGCAATTATACGATGTTCCCAGGATGCTGACATCATCTACCCTGAGCGGTCCGAGGGATCTTTCACCGAAAAACAGTTTTCTCTGGTGGACAGACATATTGTTCGTCCGCCTAGGCGGACGGCCGCCGTAACCCGACGAGTTCTCGTCCGGGCGAACACACTGCTCTGCGTTGGTGACAAGCTTTACCACCATGTCGAGATGCGCACGTATTGCTGGCGTATCTTTTATTAAGAGCACTTGTTCGACTAGTTTTTCTATATCCATACTTTTTAAAAAAAAAGAGGTTGCAGTAGAGATGGTACAAACATCTCACTGCGGACAGATCAAGTACCTGTTTTGTGCTTCTCCAGTGACTGGAGAAGCACATGCTGATCTTTTTTGCTCGAGCAGGCCAAGACATATGTCAACTGCCCCGCTAGCAACCCCCAGCAGACGCAGTCTGATGGTGGTTGCTAATTTTTTATTTTTGTCTATTGACTTTGTACCTCAATAGACAACGCACATCGAACCGACGTACAAAGTTTTGTATGTCGTACTTGATCTGTGATTTTTCTTTCGCGTGCAAGGAGGACTACCTACGTAGTGGCCTTTAGGCCAGTAGGTAGTGCGCCTCAGTTTAGTACCGAAGGCGCTTCTGAGCATTATGTCGCCGTTAGCGATCCGCTAACTTCTGTTATTATATTACTTCACGCACATACCTCAAAAAAACCGCGATTTGTTCCCTTTATCGATTGCTGTTAAGGCGTACCCAGACCGCCCTTTTATGTGTACCGCTTCCTTGGTGATATACACGAGCAAATGACTGTTCCCAGTGATTTATTCCCGTGGTATCATTAGGTCGAGATACTGGATCTTTATTTTTTTTACAGCGCGTCGATAACAGTACTTAAATGCAGTCTGGAAGTTATGTATTGTTTGTACCAACACTTAACTTTTGTTGTATGTTTGTTCGGTATAACAGTTCCACGCGTTTAATTAAAAGCATATCGATCTACTGATCGATATGCCGGTCTCACATACCCCGCTCTTTGGCGGCGTGGCGGAAGACGACTTCTTCCCCCGGCTGTAGTAGGCGCTCGGCCAGATTTCGCACAACAATACCGTTGACTGTGCAAGACATGGCACGGACATAGCCGATGGCCGCGCCGACTTGATTCAATGCTTGCTGGATAGAAATACCAGCATTGACTTCCGCTGAGAGCTCCTCGTCAAGGCTGCTCTCAGGCATACAAATGAGTGTCGCTTTTTGCATAGGTTAATTGTAGAACAGAAAAGTTTAAACAGTTACAGGACGCCTTTTAAGCGACCTCCGGAAGAATGGACTCACCACCCCTCCTTTGTCGACAGCCACCATTAGTTCGTTCACTTCTGGGGTGTCTTTATGCCACACTTCAGCGTGAAGCATATTCAACATCGTTACAGCCACAGTTTGGTTAGTCAGAACTAGTTGAGGCTCCGACTCGTATTCCTGTGTGCAGTCCGGGTCGTCCGGGAAAAAGTTTCCTGGCGTATCTTCGATCGTAAGCTCAGGAGCAAAGTCTGTTATCAACGGCGTCACGTCGACACCGTTTTTACGCAGCCAAAGCTGACTCTGACCTCTGTAGTAATCGTTTCCGCCCAGGATCAGACAGCAGGTTTTTAGCCGTTCCTTAGCGAGCTGTTCGAGATAGACGCGAGTCCTGTTGTTATCAACACAGCCGAATATGACTGTGTCATCAACCAACCAATCTCTGTGCGAACTGAAAAACGTATCAGGGGAGATGTATTCAGCGATGCTCGCTATCTCAACCGATCCCGGTTTGGTGGCTTCGATACACATTCCTGCTAGGACGTGCGCTTTGGGCCGCCCCACGGAATTAGTTCCATACACACGTTCGAGATTTTTATCCTCAATAGTATCGCCATCGACGATAACTAATCGAGTTTGGTTGGGTAGTTTGGCTGACAATAATCTTGCCAGCGACGGGGCTAAAAAATGGCCTATACCGCCCGCCCCAACTACGACGTAGTTGCGGAAAATATTGTTCATCTATAATACTTATGACACAGATTCTAGAATTTTTGCACTATTATAGATGTTGCATAGAGGTTGGATCAGATCATCTTGTAGCAACGTCACGAGTTCGAGGAGCTGGTGCGTCGGATAAATTTCATGAACCTCTGTGGCACGTACAACCTCTTGTATACACCAACAAAGCTGCAACAATGCAAATATGGTTTTATCTTTATCTCGGTAAACAACAGCGCGTTTAGCCGCCGTGTCTAGGTTAAGTTTTTGAAACGCTTCAGCTAGTTCATCGGCGATTGTCTTACCGGCCGCTGCATAGTAGGCACCCGGTTTCGGCGCTTTTATGATATGATTCTTCTCGTACTCCGTGATGTGGGTAGAGACTACACCGACTACGGTATTTATGCCTTCAATTAGGCTTTCGTGCTGCTGCAGCAGCGGACCGCCCTCGTACTTATTACTGTCGTCTAGAACACATTGGAGCATACATGTTTCGATTTCATCTAACACATAACGCATACACACAACCTTATGCGCATCATCTAGGCCGTGATACATTGCACTAAACGATAGGTACCATGTCTCTTCTACATCCGCCGGTGATATGCGCGCAAATCTAATACGTCTTTCGGCGTCTACGGAAATCACTAGATCGGCTTCTCTTATCTTTACCAAGCTTGGCGGCGTGAACGTCAGACGTTTTCTTAGCGCCTGGCTTTGTTGCTGCGCATTTGGCTTTTTCCGGAAACCCGCATCCGCTTGGTCTTGTCCACCCGGATGCGCTGCGGGCGTCTTTTTGCGCGTGACTACCACTCCACCTACCGTACTCGTTGTGACTTGAGACGTGTTCTGCCCAATTGCGGGCACGCTCTCGTTCGTCAGCGCCTTCCGGTAGTCTTCCAACTCGGATATAGGTATTATTTTGTACGTAGCTGGACCTATGGTTTCCCCAGTAGCCGCACCAGCCCTCTGCATCATCGTCGTATAAGTCTGCGTATTGCCAAACATGCTCACGATTTCGTTGCCAAGCATGAGCAGCGGACGCTCTTTCGGGTAATATGTCAGCGCCGGTGTGCTGACTACCAGAGACACCCAGCGCTGGATCATCTGTCTCTGTTGCGGAAAAGGGAGTTCAATAAGATCACGGACGTTAATCTCGTTCTTGAACCGAACACCTTTACCTGCACTATCTACGAAACCCCGCTTTGCTACACAAAAACTGTGAGCTAGTTCAAACCCATGGCGATTATCCACTTTACCTATGGTAATATGGAAGCCCGTCATATTCAACTCGTTTTCGTCATCTGTGGCTGAATGGAACGCGCCCATACTTCCGTGCGAATGCAGTGTCCCTACTAAGAAGGTAGGATGAATATCGGTACCGCCACAGTACATGCATTCTGTAACTGCTGCTGAAGGGTGCGCGATATTACATGAACCACAGTATGCCCGAACGTTCGAGTCGAACTTGACGTGACCTGCGCTTGCGACCTGGTCCGGGGGAACGACGATTTCATACTTACCGTTTTCGCGGTCGTAATGCATGTACACGAACGCTTCCGATTTGTGTACTTCGTATACTTCCGCAAAAAACTCACGGACCAGCAGTAAAGTATCGAAAGGGATTTTCGGAAAATTACCGAGGTTGAGCGATGTGTCTGGTTGATCTGAAACGACATCTTCGTTATGCTGTACAGGCAGCCACGCAGAAATGCCCCAATCTGCCGGACCGAAAGTCGTCTTGCCAATGAGTTTTCGGTTTTTTGATACGGCAAACTCTTTACCGTTGATTTCGAACGTTTTAGACATCTATAATCCTTTGACTAACTCTTTTAGTCCTGTTTCTGCTGCGACTGACGAACCTCGAATACTCAGTATGTGTTGTGCTAAAGTATCTATGACAGCGCGCTGCTTGGCAACGTACTCGGGTGTGATAAACACTTTGCGCACATCACGAGTTGTTGCTATAGCAGCCAAAAACTTATCCCTACTATAAGGAACGTTTCGCGCAGCAGCGGTTCTAGCAGCGATGAGCTCGGCTAGTAACGTGCGGATATGCTCCGACACCCCTGCCACAACAATATGCGCGTCTACAGGAGTGCACATGAGGTTATCCGTAACAGCGGCTAGGTATGTTGAGATTTTATCGTTGATTTCGGCTATAGGCAGTTCAGGTCTACGAACTGTTTTCGTCGAATTGATTGCGTGCATTAATGCAGGATTCATCGGGTTATGACACTATCCAGTGACGTTAGCATAGTCGATAAAGGGATCTTAGTCCCTTTGTACACTTCTTGTAGGACAGCCAGCATTTCTCTTCCGGCAGCAGACACATTACCTTTGTGTTTAGTCATTAAACCGTGTGTGATCCTATGTAAAAGATACATAAGATTCATATGGATCTGCGTGTTACGGTGTGGTACCCCACACTGCTCCCATAGCGCTGTAGGATTGGGGCCGTCTTCAAAATTCGAGGCCACCGCGGATAGCTTGCTGACGTCAATCCAATCTTGGAAATAGAGAACGTGGTCGTTGAACGTTGAGTTATCCAAGTATTCTACAACCGCTCTCGCCGCAACTTCCGAAGGTTTTCTCTGAGTATCTTTTTCCAACGCACTGAGGCCTGTACCAAAGCATATACCAGCATATGGCGACGAGTAGGTGTTAGGATACCACGGTATCATACAAGACGTATCGTGCGACAACGTCTCTTGTATTGTTGACGTACAGAACACCTCAGTAGTTGACTGAAACAAAGGTAAATTACCTACGAACGGAACGCCGAATAGACGTGGCGGTGATAGTAGGTTTATCCGACTGAAATTGGCTTCGCGTGTGCCTTCTCCTGTATGAACGTGTCCTCTCCAGTTAGTTGTTACGAGCTCGGCAGGTCTATAGATTACGTAATAGAAACCTTTTGTGTTCTTCCGAAAGAATGCCGTACCGGAAGGCAGTAAAGGCGTCACGTACTCAGCGTTGGACGTGAGTTGTTTAAGGAGATCTTCCAGGAGACCCTCTTTTGTGGTAGTTACTGATTCTACAGCAAACCTACCTCCAGTCAAATCAAGTATTACTCGTTCAGCCATTGCAGTATTCGTTAGTTTCGTCTGACCAGCGTTCCGCTGGCAATGTATGGACCTCTTTTAGGACACGTAATTGTTTTTGTAGGGCTACGGCCTGTGTGCTGCAGATGTTGGCCACATACGCTACACGTCCCTCTAGCACAGAAAATGGGTTACCGGAGGCGTCAACATCTAATCGGTGGGGCACACCATCTACAAGCTGATACATGCTTGGACACTTACCATTTGCGGTATCCAATATCATGTTATGCATTTGCGCTCGAAGAAGGTTCCTAGTATTTTTCGGTACCGACAATTTATCGTTAACGACAATACCAGTCACTACTTGCCTAGAGGCTCTATGCGCGCAGTGCGTTTTTTTCTCATTAACAGTCAGTCCCATGTTTCTTAGCACAGACGTGACAGTTCTCCCGATATCGTACAGATATGGGTAGTTACTACTGAAGATCAGATCATCGCAGTAGCGTGTATACACTATAGGCTCTGTGCGAATCTTGCGTTCAGGTAGTCGCGCACTATTCCGTCGCGAAATATGCCGCCATGACTCTACCAATTTTGTTAAAACGCAGTCGGCACGAAACATGGCCACGTTTGATAGAATTGGTGATGAGGGTGCGCCTTGTGGAAGAGCGCCATTCAAGAAGCACCAATTAGTTATTATCGTTATCAGCGGCTTAGGTACGGTCTTTGGTAGGTACGGTATTACATGCTCTCGGCGGATTGACGGAAAAAAATTCTGTATATCAATACGGAGTCGACGAGCTTTGCGTAAATGCCGCTGGGCGTTTGTTTTTATACTACGTCCTTTGATGTAGGCGTGGGCGGCCTTGTGTGCGCCCACGCCGTAACGAAGTAGTTCACTGATTATAGCGCGTTGCAGGCGTTTCAGCTCGGGAGCCGGAGCGACGATCTCCCGCTGACCGATCTGAACTTTTTTTCCCTTAACACGCTTATATTTCGGTATTGAAAATTTGTGGTAATGGCGAGACGAGGCTTTTTCTCTTAAGAGACGTTCGTAGTCTGCGAACGGAGGGATTTCAAGGACAGTTGCTGTTGTCATGACAGTAATGCTTCAATTACCGCAGAAATTGCTTCTATCAGCATAAGTTTTGCTTGACTAGCTTATATAGCGTGATTATTATAGCTAGAGCCTTTTCTAGAATGTCGGCCGGTAGTACGTCTACTAAAAAGCTAGTAAACCCTTTGAGCACGTCATACTGCTGTTTAATGTCTTGCACAAGTTTCGACAATGCAGTATGTATGATCTCTTCTATAAAATCATATACAGGCTTCAACGATACATCGTCTATAACGCCTGTTTTGAAGGCATCGTCCGTCATGCGGGCGATGGCACTCAGCGCCGAATTGAAGTTACTCATATAGTGTCTGTTTGGACTCTACTGAGCGCGCTGTAGCCTAAACAAAGGCTACAATATACTTATGACATATATAAGCAAAATTAATCATGACTGAATCTGATCAAAAAGAAGTTTCTGTACCGACCTTTCCGCCTAAAACAGTCGCCTGTGTCTTAGGTCCTGAAACGCGCTACGACGTTTTTAGAGCTAAATACGTTGACATATTTAAACAGGTGGCTGATATGGAACAACTTGTTCTCGGTCGTATCTCTTACACAGGCACGCTTAACGGACTATCGTTCACACTGCAATCACTTAAACAATCAGAAACGGCGCTTACCCAACAACTACTACCGGCCGCAGTAGGTAACACGCCGACATATAGCAGGGACATATCTCAATACGTCCTGGCGCGACTGGCCCTCGCGCTTACCATGTTCAATAATAAACCGTTACCTTGTGTACCGGTCACATTCTCAACCGAATTACCTAAATGGTTAGAGACTAGTAAAGCAAAACTAGACATGTTAGCCGATTTCGATGAGATGCTTATTGCCTACTTATCTAACGTGTATGACGACATTATATTAGCCAAGCGGCTAGCGTTTGCGGAGCTGGTAGAGAACCCTTTTCCACGCCCCGAAGCTACCTGAACGCGCGCCTAGCTTGTAGAGGGGCCACTTTCTCGGAACTAGATATGCTAGACATATCAGTTATCCGACGCGCCGAAGACTTACTTAATAGACAAGCGTACCTTACTGCGCTGGCGGCATCATCCCCAACGACCTCAGAAAAAACACTTCTAGCGCTTAAAGAAGCCTTTCTTCCGTTTACTGAAACGTATAAGAAATCCGAAACAGCCAAGATGGTTGACATGGTTAAGCACCTGGACAAGACTCAGTACACTATTAGAGGTACTCCGTTCGGTCCTACGGTGACTATACAACAAGCACGATGAAGCAGTCTTACGCCTCCGCAGCTTTGGCGGCCACAGTAGCCACGATAACGAGCAGGCGACGAGACGTCGCAGGTGAAGCCGTGGCCGACGCCTATATCCAACAACATCCGGCACAAGAACCGCTACAACGCCGCATAGAGAGGTCTACCGCGTTTAGGGAACGTAATAAGCTCCCGACAGTCTCTTCGGCGGAACTAGCGCTGGACACATCCGCGGCGATGAGCCGTTCTGTATTTTCTCGAATAGTGGCGGCCACAGGTATAGAGCTTTTGATAAAAGACGACCTTATCACATCACGTGGTTCTGTTAATAGAAGCCACCTGGACGCGTTCATTGTGCGCAACAGTATTATCCCAGCAGAGCTTCAAGACACGGTAACCCTTCACCTCACAGCGGAAGCCCCTACCGTCATAGCAGACGAAGATCCTGGTATAGCTAAAAGAGTACAAGAAGCACACCAGTATGTGCGCAGTTTAATTAAGCTCATATGAATACCTCAACACAACTACAAGAACTTCAGATAAAGAAGCTTGAATATGACATATTAAAGGAGCTTGCGGAGGCTGCTGCATATGTGTTTGTAGGCACTGCAAAAAAACAGATGGCAGCGGGCTTAGGTACTATACCGTATGTACAATTACTGAGTAAAGGCGTACCTTATCTGCAAGATAGTGCGCGCATACTAGCTGATTTACCTGTGAGCACAGAACGCGCCACCAGATTGTTCGAAATGTACTTAGAGCGCGTGCTGACAACAACCGGGGATATATACGATCCTATCGCCATGGATATTGTTATAGATTCCGTAACTGATGACGATACAGAGGCGGACGAGTAAACTATAGATAGCTATCTCTATGGAATTCTCGTCTGAACAGCTAAATATCTCGCAGAGATTACAGCAACAGCGTATCTTTGAGCTCCAAATGGCGCAGCAGCGTCAGCTGGAGCTCATGACACAATCACAGTCGCAGTTTACGGCGATGCGTGATCGGTTTTTAGCTGCCACAACAGTTGCTGGCGGAGCCATCAGCCGTTCAGATCTGACAATGTTCGGACGGCAGGTAACGACATTCGGCGCAGCGCCTGCTCGGCAATCGCTACTAGGCGCGTATTTGGACGCCACTGTACCGCAGGGAGGACTCCTAGGGCTGCTAGCGCCGCGCGCCGGATTCCAGTTCGGCTCCCCAACGGCGCTGATTCAGCAACGTGCGGCAGACCGGTTGGGTGTGATGAACGCCCAAGTAGGAAACGTGGCACTTGACGCACTATTGCCGATGTTCTTACAACATCGGCTTCGTCGCGTAGGTTTCGGTAACATTGCAGAAGACTCGGCAATGACCCGTGATATGGTTGCGGGTATTCGTAACGGGGCTGATACGATCAGCGGACTTGGTATACGTGACACGACAGCGGCAGATGCGCAACGCCAGTTCCTTAGTCGGATAAATAATCGCTATAAAGGTAAGCTTGATGAAGATGAGATACGGTCGCTACAAGTAGCCGGTCTTTCGTTGGCTGACACTAGGCAACTAGGTACAGCAGTTAGATCAGGTAGTGGTGAGCTAGCCGCGCTCATGGACAAGCAGGTTAAATTGCTTGAGACAGTTGCACGCAATACAGGTATTAGCTACAAAGAGCTGGGTAAACTTGTTCAGCGTACAACTGCGCTAGGCAATGATGGTAGCAATTTAGCTAGCGCGGCCAACACAGTCAACAGCTTACAAGCAGACCAAGCTGTTAACAGGGAGCAGCAACTCGAAACAGCACTAAACCTGACCGCCCAAGGACGCCAGCTGAACGCGGCAAACGCCGATAGATTCGCGAAAAACCAGCTCCGTAAAATAGACGCACTTGTAGATGGGTTTAACAAAGGTAATATAGACAGAGCTGAGCTGTTCAGATTCGGCGGCGCAAACTCATGGGAAGCCGCAGAGCGCGTCAACCGACAGATGATAGCGCAAGGCGTTAATTTTACGCAAGCGAACATAGCGACACTTGGTGTGTTAGGGACTAACGCATTCGCCGCGCAGGCTGGCGGCGTGCTAGGCACGCAATCAGCGATAGCTGGTACGTTACTAGGTGATCCGTATGCGGGGGTGCGCGCGCGATTCAATTACACAACAAACCAGTTCATGACACAAAATGCAGACGTGCTGGCACTCATGTCTGCTCGTAACGTCGCCCGCCTTAGACCGGGTATGGATCGCGTAGCGGAAACGGATCCGTCCTTCATCGCCAACATTAAAGACGTCTTCGGCGCTTCACAGAATTTACCTGATCTAGAGGCGGGAAGACAGGTAGATATTCTGCTAAAAAACGAGACTAAAATAAACGACAGATTACGGGGTCTAGGTATCACAGACACGACCAAACGCGCTCGTGTACTGTCTGTTCTCAATGACGTCGGACTCGGCGGACCAGTCGCTAACAAACTGTTGGAAGATGCCGATTTCCTAGAGAACGTCGCTTCTGGCAGCGCGCATAAAGCATACATAGATAGAGAGGTCGGCTTGGCCGCTACTACCCAAAGAGAGCTAGAGTCCCACCTGGATATGCTTTTGTCGTCTATGTCGGAGGCCGACAAGATAAAATATCTCGGTGTACCATACTTTACTGCAGGTAAGACCGTAGCCCAGCGGATTATGGGAGAGGCTGGCTACTATAAAACACCCAATAAGAGCGGTATACGTGCTGCCTCTACATCCGATTTTTTTGAGACTAGAAACAAGGATCTATTATTTAGCGGCCTTGTGAATGCCACACTAGACGGTAACACGTCGATGACTGTGGACGACTTAGCGCATCTAATCGATGAACAAGATAGATCCGACGGCACAGCCGATTACGGCGGATTTGATACGATTGTAGACGATTTACGCAATAATAAAATGTCAGGAGCGCTTAAATTGACTGAACGGCAACGCGCATATGTGGCGCAACAGATGCTACGTAAAGTCACGTTGAATCTAGAACAGGCTACTATTCACGATGGTTCTGCGGCCGACAAATATTTGTATGTGAAGGTTGTAGATAAGTAATGACGCTGTCTCTAATACAAACAGGTGTTCCTGAGACACCGGAAACGGCTGCCGATAGTCAGCCGCTTACTGTCTATCCAAACACAGCTGCCACGCGAAACGACTCAGCAGTCTTCCGACGTTTACGTGAGTACGACGACGCATATTGCAAGATAACGATAACAGACTCCAAGAGGTTTCATGGGGAAATCAATTACGTCATCTTACAATCATGCACAGAAGCTTACATAGACAGGGTCAGTCCTACATACACGTTCGGGGCACCGATGGTGCATTCATCAGGTACAGATGCGCGGCAATTCGTATACACGGCGTTTTTAATTCCTAATGAGCGTGAGGGCGACTATGCCGCAAAGTTTGCGGATGAGTACGAATTTTTATTACGCGCATCTGCGCTTATTGGCCACGACAAATTGAGTACAGTTCCTGGAAATCTTCTGATAGAACTATCCTACAGAGATCAAATACGTCTGGGCTATATTACATCGCTGACCGCCCAGCGCGATAGTCAGCTACCAAACGCAGTCGCCATAACATTCTCAATGTTTGTGGTCGACCAATTGACTACGTCAGCTAGACAGGCATGACACGTCCCTTACACTTTCACGAAACGCTGGATGCTCCGCACAGCGACCAAACCATGAGCATGGTTCTATATGCTTTAAGTCCGTCAGGGGCAATCAACGTCGACGCACCTATAGCTAAATATAGCGATTTTGTTATGCAATCTGTACAAGAGGCCGATAACGAGCGCACCCAGATCGCACTGAGCTCTGATGCACCGAAGCTGTACGCCTTCGGTAAGCAGCACCAGTTTTTCATATACCAAGGTTTTGTGATAGATACGTATCTAGATAAACCGCGAGACCTAGATACCACATTGAGCAGCACCCACCATGACGGACGTGGCTTGACTAAACTGCTATCATTTATGGATGAAGCACGCATATATGCGTGCGCTAGAAACAGAACTATAGTAGAGTTGACGTACGCCAATAGGATCGTGTATGGGGCATTCACGCAATGCGCGGTAACACATGACGCGAACGCGCTGCACACGTATCAAGTCGTACTTAGTTTTTTTGTAACCAGCGCACTTACGGAGATAGGAAACCTCAGTGTCCAATAGAGCCGCAATCCTTGATTCAACATGGAAGATATTTCTAGACGGGGTAGAGGTACCTCATCAAGGATTCAGTGTCGTGTTTGGTACAGACACGCTTAGTCGAGCGACTATATCTTTAGAGCCAGATATGCGTCTAGTGGATATACGACCGCAAGCGGTCGTAGCAATCTTCGGTCGCAATCAGTTCCCCGACGCCGCCGTCAATTACACGACAAGCGCGACGGTACCGGAGGTTGATTTTCTTGAGAACTACTTTTTGTACTGGGAAGGACTTGTCGCAGGATTTCGCCACGAGAAATCCTACGACGCTCGCGCATTTATTCTTGATTGTGAATCAATGTTTGACGTATGGCGGCGTGCAGGCGCTTTTGCGTTTCAGATAGGCGGTTTACGGTATTCGCATATTGTATCAGGTTCGACGTTGCCGCTGATCGACCCGTCGAGAAATACTGATACTTTCACACTAGCCAGCTTAGGTACATATTTTCAACAAGACGCAGATAGAAGTAGTTCTTTCTCCGCAAGAATACTCCGTACACTAGCTACGATAACTGCTCACAGCGCAGCGCTTCGTTTACAAACTGTGCGGTATAGTCTACTGCATAAGATCGCCGAGATACCAAATAATATATACGAGAGCCTACTCGCACCCATCGCAAGCAACCTTTTTTCTACAGCACAACAGTTTATATCAGAACGGGCATCCGCGTTTGATGTTGTCACCCATCTTTTAGGGTACGGCTTTTATAATTCTGTACACGTTCCGATACCTACAACAGTGCGTAACAGTACGCAGGTAAAGATAGCGCCTTGGGCGCCGCTTGACGATGTTTACGCATTCACTTCCCGGTTTTCTCGTAACGAGTTACTGCTTCTACCGCACACGTATTTTGCGCTACCGCCCCCATGTAACCTCATATTTCCTGATATAATACAAAGTTTATCTGTTGCACGTTCATTCTATAGCGAGCCGACACGTTCTCTACTACTTGATGTCGCGTTCAGTGCCGAACAATTCCGTCTCCATGTCGCGCCAAGCACATTAGTTACTCGTGTGCGAGAAGCGACTGTCAACCCAGGTACTTTACGCAGTATCGATGTGTTCGGTATACTTACTACACAGACCGCACCTAGTCAACAAACAAAGAGTCCGTACGCTAACCCTAAAGCAGGTATAAACGGAGGACCGGCGTCTAGTATATCACTTATCAATTCTCTAACAGACGCAGAAATAGAGAAAGGTATAGTACCTAATATACTTACCGTACAGTTCGAGACATTGGCCGCATACGCAAGCTCTGCCTCGGCCGCCCTAGGTACAGCCCCTGATACCGACCTTAGCGCACGCATAGCTTTGTATGATAACTTTATCACGCAGATGCTCAACTATAAACATAGATTAGCGCAAGCTACGCGGGAGCTCACAGTCATTATTAACGGGCACCGTTATCTGACACCGGGCTTCACAGCGGTAGTCTACGATAAAGATATCTCATACATCGGATATGTTAGTAACATGCAGCTATCCGTCAACCCCGTCGGTTACGAGACAACGAATGTCACGTTGACACACGTGCGTCCGCTGACACTGCCGTCAGCTAGTTTCCTAAAAGAACTTAGCGTGAAGATAGCTGCTATATTGTTGAACACAAAAGAGGCATCTCCCGAGCGAAACATCGCGTATGAAGAACTCGCGCTACAATTGATGACAGAGACAGACATACCGATACCGCCCTTTTTTCTTTCGCAGCAGATGTCGTCTGCGCAAACACTAGATGCGTTATACCAGAACTTATTAGGTTGTCAGCCGTTTTACACAAGCGACTATCACAATGCAGCACTAAATATACCGATAGGTAACACACCACCGATGCTGTCGGCGGCTCTGTTTTACCTAGAAGGTTTACATACGTTAATGAACGTGTACGATCCAAACAAAATACCTATTGCTGACACAAATACAGGGCGCGGTTTTTTTAACAGCATATCAACTACATCGTGGGTCGCGCGATTTGGTGACAAAGACGCATTAGGCGCATCTACTGTGGAATGGGTGAACCGTACCTTTTCTCGAAGAGCCGGGACAAATGTCGCTACATACCTTGACCAGAGCGGACTTGTTTTAGAGCAAGACATTAGCAACGGTGCTGCGCGTAAACAATTTTTTGTAATGACGCCTGCAGTAAGTACCGATGGGTGGGACGACTCAGTGTTATCTAAACTAGTCTATGAGGCGGCTAACAGGGACATACCAGAGATTACGGGTCGCCGCCTCGACGCAGCAGATTTCCTTAAGACCTCGGTACGGCAACAAAATATTCGTGCATTCAGTAAAGACCATTTTGGCGCAAAAGCGTTTGACGGAACATGATAATACCTAATAAACTAATCAAGGCAGCCATGGCTGACACCGACGAGGCGCTCGCGGTTGAGGCGGCTAAAGGCGATACGCGCGCACTCAATACGCTCATCGAGCGCCATAAAGATTTACTCACCTTGAAGAGCAACGGCTTCGCAAACGTGCCTGTACCTATGGCGGCCGTGTTAGGGCACAGCATGAAGCTTTTGGCGGTGACTACTAAGAATTACGATCCGGCGGCCGGCGTCAAGTTTCGCACGTTCTTGGAGAGTAACTTACGCGGCTTGAACAGATTTGTACACAAACACAAAAATGTGCTGTCGTTTCCGCAACACAAATTGATGGCTATAGCAAAATTCAAAGAAGTAGGCGATATGCTAGCGAGTCGTTTCGGCCACCCCCCGACAGATTGGCAACTAGCAGACGCGCTTGGTTGGTCTATTCCCGATATACAAGAAATGCGTCGCAAACTATCTCAAAAAGAGTTCGCCGCCTCAGGTCTTGAGAACAATGTGGGTAAAGAGCAAGAAGCCGACGCAGTTCGATCTCGCTACATCGAAACAGCAGAACTTATGTATTTTGGCTTGACATCCGAGCAAAAAATGGTATTTGATTACAGTCTAGGTCGTCACGGTAAACCCAAACTTAAGACAGATGCTCAGATAGCAAACGTGACAGGGCTGTCGCCAAGTAAAATCAATCGTATCCGAAAAGATATCGCGATAAAACTACAAGCAAGCTGATATGATAAACATCAAAGAAGCCTTAGTGGCAGACGTAATAAAACTCTCGCGAGAATCAGCCGGCGGCGTTTGTACGAGAGACCAGTTTCGTAAACACTCTTCATTCACAGAGCATGCGGTAAAGAGAGAGTTCGGCTCGTTCAGCGAGCTTCTGCGCGCCGCCAAACTAGAAGAAGGTAGAGTGACGGCCGCACTTAACACACGTAAATCGGCCTTAGAAACAGAGGTACGTTTTCAAGAATACGTGACAACATGCATGCTTCCTTGGGCTAGCGAATCTTTTGACAGAGATGAAGATCACGTAAACATGCTGATCGCGTCGGATTTTCACGGACAGTATGTCGATCAATTCGCCTTACGTGTATTCATAGACACAATCAGGCGTGTTCAACCGGCACACATCGTCCTCAACGGAGACGTCGTAGACTTTGAGCCAGTAAACAGGTGGACAAAAGGACCAAATAAGCTACATAACTTACAGGAAGAAATCGATTTCGTTGTAGACAGTATCTTGACGCCGATCCGAGAGGCTGCGCCAGACGCGGTAATCGACTTGATAACAGGTAACCACGAATATAATATCTGTCGTTACTTAGCAGAGCAGGCCCCAGGACTGGCGTCCCTACGCTGCCTTAGTTTCGGCGAATTGTTTAAACTAGACGAGCTCGCTATAGGCCTAGTATTTGGAGGGAACATTCTAGCGCCGACAACTCTCGACAAACGTAAACAAGCCGCGCAAGCATATAAAATATACTACGACACGTTTGTTGTGACGCACGGGACGGCCACAGGACCGTCAGCGGCTTCCGCAGAGCTAAACCGGTTTAAAATGTCTGGCTGCAGCGGACACCTGCACAAACAAAGCACCGCATATGCGTCATCCATAGATCGTCCGAATATGGAATGGCATGTACTACCAAAAATGACTTACGATTCGGTAGCGGAGGTGTACGGCCGCGGATTACCTATGGAATGGCATACGGGATTTGCCACGGTCGACCTGTTTCCGGAAACACGTACTGCATTCTATCAAGCCGTACCAGTACGCGACAACATATGCCTAAGCGCAGGAGTAGTATACAAAGATGTTACCCGCTAGGTTCATACCTGTACAACTTAGGACTGTCCGCCGCATAGCTTTCGCAGATTGGCCACATGATTGGTTCTACGATGCCGAGAAAGGTGACCTACTGCTAGGTCCCGCAGATCCTGTACCAGAATACGGTTTACTATGTATCGATGACCGAGGCACTTTTATAGGTTTAAACAAAGAACAATTGTTCGACGAACATGTCATTCAGTGGCCAGATTTGGATATAGGTGCCGTACGTTTAGTGAAAGATACGCTCGTTTTAGACTAAAAAACAAGCTAGGGGCTTTCCCCTAGCTTGTTTTTTCACGCGTTCACGTTGAACGGACGGTTGGCCTGCAGATGATTAATGATGCTACGCATCAAATCACGGTACGCGTCAACCGTCTTTTTACCGTTACGGTTTTTGCGCTGGAATGTGAGCGCGTCGCGCTCCATCGCCGTGCAATTGGCCGGAATATTCGTCCATGGGTAGAACGCGTACTCGGCCAGATAAATCTCATTGTCGCGGAAGCCGAACTTACGGAACAAGATATCGCTCTTATCTGTGTTTTGCGCGACGTCATCTACGGTTAGCGTGTTGCCGCCATTCGTCTGCAACGCAATTGCGACGGCGATCAGGCCGGTGATAGTCACGGTAAAAGCTTGCGCGCCGTCCTTGCGGTAATACGCACGGACCATGCTACCGAACGCGGCGCTCCGTCGCGCCTTCACACCAGCGGGCGACGACGGGGCGGGTAGGGTCACTGTCGGCGCGTCGACGCGCGTCTCGATACGGATACCTGCATCCAGCAGTAGCCGTGCCAGACGGAGCACTGCGTCTCTGTCGTTGTTTTTCTTGGTAACGGCCTTATTCTTTTTCATCAAAGTGGTCATAGATTATAAAATTTAGATCGACGTCGTCATCTGACGCCGCAAACATGTCAAGGAATTTCTCAGGATAGCGTACGTAATCGTCGAACAACGCACGCTCTGTGTCGGACTCTCTTGTCCGGTCTTGTCTAATCAAATAACTGCCTTCTTCACGAAAGCGCGCTTTGTAGAGTTCCAATAATCTGGGTCTCTTTTTAAGGTAGTTATCTTGATCTAGACGTTCTGCGTATTGGAGGAGATACATCCCCCGTTCCTTATCGGAATACTCCATAAAATAAGGTTCCAATATACTTATGACCGAAATTAGTAATAATTTGCATACCCTATAGGTATGAAGCACCTATTTTGTGTATTACTAATACTGGTTACTGGTTGCAACACAGCGAAGCAGGATATTCGACGTAGCGCCACACTGGTCGACAGAGACCTCACAAGTATACTAGAAAGTAATAGGCTCGTGGAAGAGGCCGCCGTTGTAATAAACGATACGGTGCCTTTGGTGGAGCGTGCTGCTGAGGTTATTCAACAAGCAGCGGAGACGCTTGAGAAGCCGAGCAGTGTACCACAGCTTAAACAAACGGCCGACGCACTCGGGGACGCCGCAGCGCTGCTTCTACGCGTACAGAATAACCTAACAACCTCTGTGCGCGATATCACTAACGCTAGTGATACCGCAAAGGACGCAGCCAGGAACAGCCAAGACCGCGTGTTAACAGTGCTCGCGTCACTAGACGACGTCGAAAACACAAAGTCTGGTTTTCTATCCAACATAACAGCATTTATAAAAAAACTGTCTGGCTGGGCCGTGATTATAGCAATAGTGATTGGGCTAGGAGTGCTCGGTCTATGGCCCGTGATCACACAAGGTTTTATAAACTTTATGTCTGGTGGATTTTTACTGTTCAGACGGTCGAGGGAAACAGCCAAGCTGTTGTACGAAGTTAAAGAACGTCCGTCAGAAGATAAAGTTGATAATGTAGTGACGCATTTCCGCACCGGGATGTTGGGCGAAGCAGCCTGGCGACACGAAAAGAAGCGTAGGGACAAGACGCGTAATAAAAAACAATTGGGACAATCTGCCGCGCCTACGTGACCGCTATACTAGTGTTGGATAGTTAATATCATGAAATCTACTATAATTCGAGCAGATGAGTTGGTGGTAGGCGATTATATGCTACTTAAGAATAACAACACAAAATTCTTTCAAGTAGTTGACTTATATCCGTCACACGGTTATATATTTGTCACAGTAGAAACGCCAACAACGCCGACAACTATTTGCGCAGAGCCTGATGACGAAGTCGTTGTCATGGACGACGCGACGTAGTCCTCGACATAGATCATGTTCAGTAGATACGAGATTGTCTCTAAAAAAGAGGCGGCGCGCTTATTCAAAGCGCTAGTACGGGACCTAGGGCAACCGAAGACCGTCCGACACTTTCCAGACAAAACCTTGTTTGCGGAGTTTCCGGACACCACATTCTTCACAAAAACTATGGTCGATGACGTAGAAGGATTACACATAGGTATTTGCCTTCACGATGTTGACAACGCCGAACGAAGATTGAAATTCGTAAAAACGTTTAAAAACATCAAACGGTTTAGCACAAAAACAATCGATACAACGGACCCCTTTTCATGATGAAAAAACAAACTGCGGCCCTCCTCGACGCTGTACGAGACGGTATAATCTCACGTGCCACCAATTTTTATAACATATACGGTACGACGCCTAATAAAGCACAGATTGTAAAAATAACACACTCCGCTATCGATGCTCTCGATGATCCGAAGCTACGCGTCGCACTACGTACAGGTATATATGTCCGCAACCTCGCGATCACCGCTACGTCACGTAAACTCGAGTACGGGATACACAAAAAATCTGTAGCGTTTTTTAATCAATACTTAGCTCAATAGGTGTATGTAAGCACCTTCTCTTCGGCGCAGCATAACGTAGGTGGTATCAACAAACAAAACCACGAGCAAGTAGACGAAAATAAAGTAACTCGACCATGCGCGCAACATCCACACTAGCCTGCCACAGACAAACAACGTCTATCAAAGACGCTGTGCTGTATTAGCAAGAAGGGAGGTGGCTCTCTTCTAAAAAGAGAGCGGGGGCGCCTGGAGTGATACCCAGGCGTCCTTTTTGTGCATCAACCAGTTTTGGTCATCGCGACCTGATCTAACGCCGTATCGAGTTTGTCGCAGAACTCGCCCCAGAACCGCTCGTTCCGATTAAGACCGGCATAAGCCTTATCTCGGCTAGTTAGCGCCGCAACCGCTGCTTGGTACACGAGCTGCCACAGTTGGCTTGGCGGCATGTTATAAGCGTAGCCCGCCGATACGTAGTGAACGTAACGCGCCACCCTGTTATGCTCATCGATGGCAGTGGTGATTCGGTTTGTGACAATCGTTCTGCCCAGCCGCTTACTATACTCGTCTTTTGGAGACGTGAACGCGACGGCGATATACACGTCGCCGTTAGGCAGTACCCGCACGCCGATACACGGCGTCGCTAAACCTTTCGGCAGCACCGGCTGTTTAGCATTTTCGAAAGTCGACCGGTGCCTATGAAAATGAATGAATTTCATGAGAAGTGTTGTAGGAAAATCAGATAAGCTTGAGAATCTTTAGTTGGCGTACAGAATCTATGAATGCGCGTAAGCGCGCAAATAGGGCGCGCTGCTACATACAACTCATCTGAAGAGGTCGTTATGCAATACGGACATTCTAATGCGTCCAGCGCTTGGGTCAGATCGGGTACAGCGTCTTCGGCAACAAACCACTGACGCCCTTCGCGCCGTACGGCAAAACGATCACACAGCAACTCGCCCGTGGGGTAGTTCTCTGGGATAGTAATCCGCGTAAGGGTTTGTGGGTCGCTCGTCGTCATCGTCGGGATAGTCGTCGAATTCGTCCATAAAAAGGTACCAATATACTTATGACATATTATTTAAAAAATAAGCAGCTACGTTGGATCGGTAATCCAACGTAGCTTGTCATCAACCGCGGTACTCGACCGGCGAAGTCTGGAACACAAACTGCTTGAAGGCAGCGGCGACCGCGGCCGCGTCGGTGGCGTCGATATCCGCACTGGCCAGCGTGCGCTGCTGCACAATAAACTGTGCAATAGCCGCCGACTCCGCGTCCACCGTATCCGAACTACGGAGCGTCTGCGCCACAATGTGGCCCTTGTCGTTGAACTGGCGCGAGAATACTTCTACTTTGTAGGTTTGAATCATGATTGTTAATACTGCCCGTAAAATAAGGCTTCAATATACTTATGACACAGAAAACTGATTTTTTGCATCAGATGACCAGTTTACAGAGTGCCTGTCGAAGCACGACGGCGTTGGCGTTTCCGTAACCCCCCGTCATGCTTAGCTTTGATACGTATATACAGGAGTCCGCAAATGCGTACGCTTCTTCGAATGCTTGATAAACGTCTTGGAATGACGTGCAAGCGGCGCCGTCGATGGTTAGGGCGCTACGCTCAAATACTGCGCGCAGCTCGGCGGCTGTGCGACGTTCTAGAGGAACAAATAGTCTTATCTGTTGTAGATTTTTCCGCGAGAAATGCGGGCGCCCCTGAAGCTCTTCGCGAAGAATGTCGCGCGTACTTTGCGACACGTGGGTTAGTCGATCAAACGCTTTGTCGAATACTGCGCTCCCGCAATTAGTATTAGGTATTCGTGGATCCACCACAGGCCAGATCACACGCACTGGAGAGGTAGTGGACACATAAACTGCTAGTGACGGAAATATCAGGTCTACGCCTCTCATTAGAAGATATCACTCATGAAGTTACTGATTAGCAGCGGCGTCGACGCGTCCAGCCCGACGACGTCGAGCATGTTTGCGTCAGACGCGTCCGCTATACTGAAGTTGGTTGCGGTAAATGCTTGTACAATGAATTTCGCCGGCTTTTCACGCGTCATATTGTATTTGCGTAGCAGATCCGCTGGCTGCGGTCTACCGTACGTATTTGTTTCGTTATCTGTCAAAATAATGAAACCATCTACAGACAATTTGTTTTTTGTTGCGTATTCGATTGGCAGCGAGCAATCTGTGCCACTAAACGGCAACCCACTTGTCTTCTGCAGGACGGATTCAAAAGAATCCTTAGCCGTAATCGACAGTCGCGAGAATACGTTGGAGAACGCCATTACCTCCGCGTTGGGCTCCGCGCGTACAGTAACATATGTCATGACAGCCGCAGCCTCGGCTGCACTAATAGGTAGTGACCCACAAAGATCTTGCATACTACCTGATACATCGACGCCCAACAATAAGTTTTTGTTTGATGGCTGCACGTTTCTGAAGGCTTTGAGCGTACCGTCTTCCACGCTCTCCAAAAGCGCACGCGGCGCATGCCCGCTACCCAGCCTACGTAGCGCGATACCCGCTAGCAGATAATTAGCCGGATGTAGTTTACCGGCGGTAATGGCCCGCTCATCAACCAATCTGTCGCACACGAGCTTCAGTAGCGCCTTGTCGTTAAGTACACCGCGTGTGACCATACGTGCCAGCTGCCGCACGGTCGCGAACAGCGGCATATGGGCGACTAGTGTGCTAAAAACCCTGTCGTCGGCTTGCAGTTCAGTAGGAACCGCTTCGTGCGGTAGCCGATACTCTTCGATAAGTGCTGCGGCAGCGCCGCCGTCACTGACGTCACGCATGCGAAGGTACCCTTCGATGATACGCGGAACATCTGCGGTCACCGCCTCGTCTCGTACCACCCATCGCCGCAAATCATTATTGGGTGCGTCGGCCTTCACGTGACTTAGCGTAAGCGCGTCTTTGTGCGTCCAACCATTACGCGACCGGTATTTAACAAATTGCGTAGCGAGTTGTTCGCGCGTGCGCGTTGTGTACCAAGCTTGTACAAGTTTCTTAAGACTGTTACCCCAGCCACGTAGAGACTTTACGTACGTCAAAAACTCGAACAGATGTGTCGAAGTACGCACGACGCGCAAGAAACAGGCGCGCCGCATTTCGCCGATGTTGGCGTCTGATACGGTTGCTGCAAGTGCTACAGCGAAAACCGCCGGCGTGTTTTTAGGCGCGAGTGCTTGTTCGGAAACGTCTCCGATCAAATCGAACGTGCGTTTAGGATCTTTGAGTAAGCATTGCAGTACAATGGCGGCGTTATTACGCGTAAGCGTACGCTCGGACGTGTAGTATGTTCCGCCTGAACTACCCAAGATCAGGAAGCGGCGTAGCTGCGCGAATTCGTCGACAGGGAACACATATGCGCCGCAGTTGTTCGGTACTTGGTTTGCGGACGCGCGTTCGCTTTGCTTAGTTGTAGTGAGGTGTTCGGCTAGGTTGTGCATTGTTAGCTATTTAGTTAGACGGTCAGTTAGTTAGTTTGTGGATCAGCTAGTTGTGCCGGGCGTGTAGCTCAGGGCTCGCGTCCAGACATACTTCAATTTTTATATCAGAAACTTCCTCAGCGTCAGGTACCGCACCAGCAGAAGTTACTATGCGCTCGGCCTGCGCTGGTGTATCTGCGTGCACTACGTAATGCCGACGCACGGTCTCGATTGTCGTAACAAAATATGCTGTCATAGTTTCGCAAAAAAAATGGCAGGGGAGCTCGTTGAACTCCCCTGCCTTGGTGGTGGAGATGATCGGATTCGAACCGACAACCCTTTGGTTGCAAACCAAATGCGCTACCTATTGCGCCACATCCCCGGTCGGGTAGGAAGGATTCGAACCTTCGAAATCTTGCTCCCAAAGCAAGCGTAATAGACCGCTATACGACTACCCGTATATTACTTTTGTTTGTTCATAGGTCTACGACCACGCGGCGGTGGCAGACGGCGCGCAGCATCCGAGACCTTTTCCGCGATGATAGGCGCTATACTCGCCTCGTTGATACGTAAAACTTCCGCGTAGTCTGCCAAATCCTCGGCAATACCCTGCAGCTCTATAACAGCCGCGCCGTCCGGTGTCGTACTCCCTAGGCGCTCGACGACCTTGTTGACGCGCCGAATCGCGGCGATAATATCCGCGCGGGATTTACCGAAAAACTGACTTTGAATCCTAGCCACTCTTGTTTCGCTGCTCATATTATTATTAGTATTACCATCTACTCGCCCACAACACCGCGGCGTTAGGGACACCGCCTTCTTGTGGACTAAACTCCCCTGCGCGGAGCTTTACACGCAGTGTGGTGTAATCCGTGCTCAATAGACAGGGCGTAGCGCTTTCAGAACCATCTAAGTTTACTAAGACCACGTAGTCGTCGTCGAGTTCATTTAGGACTTCTTTTAGCTCTTTTACAGTATTCATTTAATTCTTGTGTAGTTCGTACGATTTTAATTGTCTGTGCGCTTAGTGTGCGACAGACTGCTCCTGCCATTGATGCTCTAGGTAGAAGTAGCATAATATCCGGGCGCACAGCGCGGATAAGATTTTGCACATAATTTCGTCCATCGTAGTCTCGCGGTAATCTGACCGCTTTCAACCACAATATAGGTAAACCGACAAGGCCTGCCAGTAATTCAACATACGATGAGTGTGCTGCGCCTTCATCCAGTACAACAGTACTTAGGTAGCTGCTGTCAAAGACTTCCGCCAGATCTGTTGTATTCTCGAGGGTCGCGCCGGCGTCGCCCAGAATCCATAACCGCGGACCCGGAGGTGTTTCTACATTGTCGCTCATTTTGTCGCGCGTAGTAGTGACGCGGTTTCTGTAGTGCGTAGCATGTATGAGATCCTCTGTTCAGATGGGTCTTTATTAAAATAGAACACGCCGACTGCTCGGCGTGTTCTTCACAGGCCGAGGGCCTTAATCTCTTGCCGCGAAAGCGTCTTGAGCTTCGGCCGCAAAATGAATCTACCGCAATCGGACGTACGGTACGGGTGCGCGTGACCAAACACCAACTTGCACGGGTTGGACCTTTCGATGTAGAAAGGTACGTACACCGCTGTGAAGGGTCGTTTGACGTACGTGACGGTCACCAGTTTCCATCCGTCGTCGTTGACGTAGACTTTGTCTTTGATTCGCTTGTATGGGTAGCGCAGATCGCCAGACATCACTGGGGTCTTATAATCAGCGGACCGATAGTGATAAGGCTTGTTCTGCAGAATACCGTTAGCGTCGACATACAGCCCTCTAGGGCTACCTGCGCGACCGTAGCGGCTCTGTGCCCATTTTCCGGACGTATCGACCGCGCCACGTACATGGAGACGCAAATGCCACGCATCTACGCCAGCACCTCGCATCGCCGGCACCATCTCAGAAAAGACCACATCCCAAGGTCGACCGACATTCGCCTCCAAATAGCGAACCAGAGGACCGAGGTCGTCGCCCTGCTTATGACGACGAGTCACACGATTACCCTCGCGCTCCGGCCACTCCTCCAGGTCGTCGCCATAACGACGAGCTGCTCCACGCACCGACGGTATGGACCGTTTACTGTGGATTTTCTCGACGCGGCCGCGTCGAAGGATCATGCGCTTGAGTTCTTTTTTCATGAAAAAGTATTCTCTAGATTACTTATGACACAGAAAAACGCAATTATCCAACATCAGCGTATTCTGTGTCTGTCGTCAAGTAACCTCCCGCGCTACGCCAAACACGTACACAGACGTTGTTGCCGAAATGATACTCAAACCAGGTGTCAGGCAAGGCGCAGAAAGTTCTTAGCCCGTCAACAACTTTGTCTATTTCGACCGATGAGCAAGTATCCGGAGGCAGGTTCCAAGATCCCCGCAGCTCTGCCGAAGTTCTATCTATTATTTCCGAATCGTCTTCGTTAAAAAATTCATCGAGACCGGACGCGAAGCTCGAAAGCCGTTCCGTTGTCATACCGTCTTCGCACGTAACAACCAATACAGGAGACTCGAAATAGACACTAAAGACGCACGGTGCGCCGTCATTAAATGCAGGCGTACCTTGTGTCCAACTTAGTGAGGTAAGCTCTTTGAATTGGTTAAACAACGGAGCTAACGCAGAAAGTGCCTCATCCACGCTGAGGTTAAGTACATCCGCTGCTACATCTCTGTATGCGGCACAGACGCGTTTAAGTTTGGGGATAGCCCCTTTTATTACAGGAATTTTACTCATTAGGTATGTCAATATGTGGGGGAAGTTCTACTTTGTCTGGACGGCCGCCCATCCAGGCACCGGCGAGAAAATCGATATGCTTTAGGTAATCAGCAGGACTGGGTAGCCATCCTAAATCTTCTATGATGTGCCGCTCTGCAATTAAGCGTGTGGGTATAGCGGCGCCTGTACTTATATTGAGTACTGGACCAAATATTTTCTCTACAACAAAGCAGCCAGCTGTGTGATGATACAACGCGCGATGCCGCACGTCACCTAGAATCTCTTTCGATGAATCCAAAAAAGTGTGAATGGGGTGGTACTCTTGCCAAGTACCGCCCCATTTCTGCGCCGAACTTCTTGCGTGATAGTAGCTATTCAATGCCGGCTTTTACGTTTTTCACAAGATCTATAATTTGTACGGCTGATGCTGGGTAAAAATCCCAAGCATCAACACACACGTTCACAAGACGTCTATCAGGTACTGTATGTTTTTGCTTACTGTGTGTATGACCATGCACACATATGGAGCCGTGAAATGACTTAGGCCAAGACAGCATAGGGTAATGAAACGCCACAAACGACGCATCACCGTATTCTATCTCAGGCATTGCTCGCTCATACGAGATACTCCCCATATACTTACGCAATGTTTTGTCGTCGTGGTTTCCCGGCAGCAATATGATGGTACCGTTCAGCCTCCGTAGGAAGCGTGTTACACTGTCAGGCGACCAGTCACTTTTGTCCCAAAAAGTATCACCAACAAGATAGACAACATCGTCAGGCGCGACGACACTATTATGTCGCTCAATAAGCGCCTGCTGCATATCCGCTACGTCCTTAAAAGGACGGTCGCAGAATCGGATAATGTTGTCATGTGATATATGATAGTCACTACTAAACCAAAGCATTTTTTATTTATTCGCAGGGAGCGCGTTAATAGCTTCGCGCAGCTCTCTGAGAGTCGCGCTTGTTTCAGCGATATATTCCGCGATGAGCTGTTCTTGGGCCTCTGAGCGGACGCGGACTTGCTCAAATTTAGTCCATAGGCCATAAGCGGAACCTGCAATAGCAAGAACAGCTGCCGCCACCGACCTAAAGTTGCTGCGAACAAATTGAAAAAGCACAGCATCCAGCTTGATATCTTCTTTAGATATAACCGTATCTGACACAGCAGGCGTGCGTAGGTCGACAACGTCAACCGGCATCACTTGGCTAAGAAAATGAACAAATTCGCCGTTGTCCTCGACACGGTCTACGCGTAGTTTTGTCCAAATAACATTCCCTCTTTTTGTGAGGTACCTTTTAGCCATCACGTACGAATCGCGCTCACCTGTAAGGACCTTGCGCGCCATCAACCAATCCGAGCTACTGTCCTCGGGATGGGTTATATCCTCGAATTTTTTCGCCTGGAGCTCTTCTTCTGTGTACTCAAGAAGCTCACAAAGTGTCGGATTGACACGTAGCCACCGACCGTCGGACGCTACAAAAGCCATACCCACAATTGCTTTGTCCCATATGAGACGTGCTTTATCCAAAGTGATGTTCATAGACAGGTGCCGTCAAGTATCACTAATAGTTTAAGCAACAAAGGTGTCCCACGGATGAGACTGTGTAGTATATAGGCTACTTGCTGTAGATTGGCTATTTTTAGTAAAAAAAAGGTTGAAGAAATATCGCGTCGCTATAGCACACGTGAACGTAGGAGAATACGCACACGCGATGCGACAAGCGCTCTTATATACGACATTTCTTCAACAAAAAAGCGGATCTGCTTCCCGCGCGTTCCGCCATCGCGCCGTTGGACTTCACTAAACAAGCCCTGGGTACGCTCAAGCAGTTGAGGTGATAGCCGCGGTACCGCGGCTATTTAGGAAACCTAAGCAAAGATTTAAAGAACTGACGTGCCAACCGGGCGCATAGAGGAGTCGAACCTCTGACGTATCTGGATCAAAAGATAAAGTTCTCTTAGCGGCTTAGGTGAATGAAGAAACTAGACAAAAGAATCGAAGACCGGCTTAGTTTACAATAGATAACGGTCTTCATGCGGTCTAGTTTGTAACTATGAGGTAAGGTGCAAACACTTGGTACAAACAAGTGTTTGCGGTGACTGGGTGCATACGCATAGCTGAAGCCTGCTTCAGCCGGCTAATTTTATTTAATTATAAGGCGCCTTTTATTATATCAATAAGGCCTTACCTAGGTGAGCTGAACTGTGTGCCCAGAACTCACCGTTATCGACTTGTAAAAATGCAATTTTTACCAAGTCGATAACTCTTTTTTTTAACCTTAGATTTATTGTACACATCTGAGGTCATGAGCAATGTTCCACTGCTCGAATGCCTATATGGCGGACGCAAAGACTGCACCCAGTGAATGGAGGTGGATGAGGGGACTCGAACCCCCGGCCTTCGGTACCACAAACCGACGCTCTTCCGACTGAGCTACATCCACAAGCCGGGGGATCGATGCCCATCGACACGCTTTTTTCAAAAGCGCTCCGCGCATCGACCTGCCTACCGTATTTTTCGTTGCAACGGTACGCAACCACAGGCGATCAACCCTGAGTGTATGGTGGGCTCTGCGGGACTCGAACCCGCAACCTGCTGATTATGAGTCGGCTGCTCTGACCAATTGAGCTAAGAGCCCTGGTAGGCCTAGACGGATTCGAACCGGCGACGCCTTGCGTATCAGACAAGTGCTAGTGAGGTAGTTTTCAGTGTCATACCTCAGGACATCATTGTCAGGCGGTCACGAGCTCGACCTCGTCAAAGACGGGGCAGAAATCGGGAACCACACTATCAACAGTGGCGTTTAAGAAAAACGACAAGGCAACAGTGCCGACAACGAGTTGCACAAGGCTAAGCAAAAATTTAGAAAAGCGCTATCTCCACACAGAGTATTCTCTGCTTAGGAGTCGAACCTAAGATAATGCTTTTCTGGCGGCTTAGTTTTTTCGAGAGAAACCACACTTGTTAATAACAAGTGCGGCTTGATAGGTGTCGGCTGTCGCTAGTTCCGGCCGACGCGGAGTTACTATGGATCGACCACAAATACAAACAAAGGACCACAAACAAAGCACCACGAACATACGACCTAGCGACAGTCGTAATACTCAGAAAATGTTCTGCAACGATCCGACGAGCTCCTCTTGCTCATCGAACAGGTCCGCGCCACCGACGCGCGAATCCTGGAGGACCGTACCGTCTCGCGCAATTACAACGTACCGCTGACGATCCGGGTCTTTCCGGTCATCCAGTGCGCGGCGCGCTGACTCGTAACCAAAGCATGAGAAAATCCACCGCAGGTTTCCTGTTTTCCGCCGACGGTGTTTCCCACGCACGGGCAAGTAGAAATTGATCTCCATATGCTATTAGTGTATGAGCGATAAAAGAGAGACGTCGGTAGACATCTCTCTCTCTTTTTTCACTTTTGACGGAGCTTCTCCGCTCCGTCAAACAGTGCCTCTCCCAGACGGGAGAGGCGCTCCGGGTCTGCTTCTTTGGCGACCCGGATTTCCCCCAAGAGGCGTTCGGCCTCCTGGAGAAGGTCTTCCGCTTTCGCGGAGGACGTCAACTTGGCGCGGTGCGCCTCGGCGTCGAACCGACGGCGCTGCCGCATCACCAAGGCGGTTTCCACCGTCATCCACGTGACGCCGGCCGCCATCAGAAGCGTGCCGGCGGCCGCCGCCGCGGCCGGAAGGACCGTACCGAGGTGCGGTGCGTTGCTGGGACTGTCTTCGAGAGGATCCATGGTACTGCCTTGAGAAGGTCTGTGTGACACTACGAAAGTGTAATGTCACGTGTACAATAAACATATGACACAAAAATTAGATTTTTTGCAGAACAAAAAGGGGCGTGTATAGTACTATAATAGTAGCTACCATGAAGCGACACAATCGAATACAGCGCATCAAAAGCGGACCCAATGTGTCCGGAAAGCAACGCAAAGACGCAAAAACATCACCCGGCAGTTCGGGCACAAATCACCCGAACGCGTCTATGGCTAAGGTGGCACAAGCCTTTCTGCGCTTTTTGACAAATAAGTGACATGGCATCGTCTAGGCGTATCAGAACAAGAAAGCATATACCGGGGTACGTCAAAATCCCCCACTTTGTTACGCCGAAAGATATAGAGCGTATATTGAAAATACGCGAACAATTCCCTAAACGACTTTGGTCCGATATTATCGCCGAAGTGGTTGAACAAAAATATAACACATGAATATTGAGTCAGAGCCCGGATTCTCGTCTGTGCTACAGAGTATGGCGTTTACGCCGCAGACCCCTTTTCAACAAATACCTGTCTTAGGGCAGACAGTCACTAAAGACACAAAACTGACTATTGTGTTAGAGCATTCTGTAGTCGAGCACTTGTCGCAGCTCATTGCGGACACCCCTATCGAGTCTGTGCCGCACTTCATAAATAACGCGGTCAGCGTGTACGGTCAGATGCTTTCGGCAGCTAAAGATGGGTACTCCATCCCTGTGCTACTCAATCCAGAAACGTCTGATATAATCCCTATTCACACAGCAGCAGAATGAGTTTTAACGTAGACGATTTAGAAGTATCAAGGCTGTTTGACAAGCTAGCCTTACTACAGAAAGACGCATTTGATCGCGTTAAATCGTCACTTAAGCTGGAGGCCGCTCTCGCTAAGAAAGCGCAAGAGCAGCGACAAACTGCTGGTTTTTGGGATGATGTATTTAAGGGGGAGGCGACAGCTCTTACAGAAGGATTGGAGCGTAATACACCATTCTCGCCGACAGACATAACAAACGCGGAATTACTGCTTACTAGTATACTAGGTACGCTACTAGGCGCGCCTCCCGTGGTTTCATATGCGGGAGCCACGTCAACAGATATTGTTGACAACGTAAATCAGCAGTTCGAATCAGCCTTCGCTTCCTGCGGAAACGCTGTTTCTGCAGTCGGCGTCGTTAAAGGTATAGCTACCATACAGGCACGCAAAGTCGAAGCAGCTTATCGAGCCGCTACCGGGACGTTCGCGCTTCTTGTAAGCAAGGATGCGACGCTGCCGCAGGCTGTGTTTGTACAGGCACTCAAAAACTACCTCATCAAGTCTACCGTACAGAATCTGTTACTCAAACAGATCGAAGACGAGATAGTTAACATAAACGACGCGATGGCTAAACTGACGGCCAGCGACTATGTTTTAAATCACAGAACAGTGATAAGCGCGTCAATCGACGAGCTACGCTTAGCCGATAATATTTTACGTGCGCAAATCGACAACGTGTTACGTAAGTTTCCGTTAAATATGAACGGTTACGAAAACGCGCGTAAACACATAGACAACGTCAGAGATATACTCTGTGGCATC
>Ga0169931_10001069_pt1 | contig 45133 bp, 41 predicted proteins | sample Kivu_15m_20L_FD_129675 | JGI IMG/M metagenome (GOLD analysis project Ga0169931, IMG submission 129675) | Freshwater microbial communities from Lake Kivu, Western Province, Rwanda to study Microbial Dark Matter (Phase II) - Kivu_15m_20L... | ecosystem: Environmental > Aquatic > Freshwater > Lake... | reverse complement strand
TAGTGTCGCCTGCGAAGCCGAAAACACCCCTCAGAGCGCCTCGCGACCTTCCGAAAGCGCAACCATGACCCGATCCAGCGCCATGGCCCCGGATTTGGGTTGCTGGTGAAACATTCGGGTTAGTCCTGTCTGCGACCAACCGTTTCCACGCATGGCCCGATCGTCGGCGCATCGGCGGGAGGATCGTCTGCGCCGCTGAGCATTAACGGTGCCTGCGGCCAACTGCCGGGGTGATCGAACAGGGTCGCCAGCCCGATCAGGGCCGGGAAAGGGGACACGATGACCCAGGTCGGCACCAGGGCGAGATACTCCCGGAACCTGCCCTTCGCCTCGAATCTCTCACGGAACGCGGACTGATCCAGACGCCTCCCGACCGCGGACACGACCCCGCCGCCGAGATAGACGCCGCCCGTCGCGCCGATGGCGAGACAGAAATCGCCGGCCGCCGCACCAAGGACGCTACAGAAGATCTCCATGGCTTCATCGGAACGCGGGTCGCCCGCCGCCGCTCGACTTGTGAGTTCCTGTGCAGAGACCGGTTCCCAGGCCACGCCGTCCAGTTCGCACAGTGCCCGATGGATGTTCACCAGACCTGGGCCGCTTGCAAGCCGTTCGAATGACACGTGTTCCCAGCGCCTCCAGAGCATGGACAGCAGAGCCATTTCACGTCCATTCCCCGGAGCGAAACTCATGTGACCGCCTTCCCCGGGGATCGCGACCCTGGCGTTCTCCCCCGCCTGCATCAATCCCGCCGTTCCGAGACCGGTCCCCACGCCGAGAACGGCAATTGGCGATCCCGGGGCGCTCTGCCCGGGCCCGAGTTGCCGCAATTCGTCTTGGCGCAGATGGGGAACGGCCAGAGCGAGCGCCACCAGATCGTTCACCACGAGCAGGCGGTTGAGGCCGAGCCTCTGACGCGTCTGCGCAATCGAGAAACGCCAGTCGTTGTTCGTGAATTTCAGGCTGTCCCCCAGGACCGGGGTTGCCACCGCGAGAGCTGCCTCCATCACACGAGGACGACCGATCGCGTCGAGATAACTTTCGACGGCAGCCGCGAGGTCCTCGTGGTCAGCGCATCGCAACGTCGACTGGTGCTGCGGATCCGCGCTGCGGTCTCCAATCAGCGCGAATCGGGCGTGCGTGCCGCCGATGTCGCCGACCAACCGCACTCTGGTGACCCGCCTCAGGCCCGCGTTGTCTGCACGCGACGCACCGCCGCCACGACCGCCTCGGCAGTGATGCCGAAATACCTGAAAAGATCTGCGGCTGGCGCCGACTCTCCGAACCGGTCGATACCCACCACCGCACCGTCGAGCCCGACGTACTTGTACCACCCATCCGTGGCGCCCGCTTCGACGGCGACCCGCACGACGCCGGACGGCAGAACGGATTGGCGCCACTCGACGTCCTGACGGTCAAACACGGAGCTGCTAGGCATGGATACAACCCGCACACCGATACCATCCGCCGCCAGGCGCGACCTTGCATCCATCGCAAGGGCCACTTCGGAGCCGGTTGCGATCACGACGGCATCCAGGCCACCCGTTGGCGTCTCCGCCAACACGTAACCTCCGCGACGGATGGCTGCGATCTGCTCGGCTGTGCGCGCCTGATGGGGCACGTTCTGCCTGGTGAGCAGGTGAGCTGTCGGCCCGTCTGTCCGCTCCACGCCAGCCTGCCAGGCAACCATGGTTTCCACGGCATCACACGGACGCCACACATCCAGGTTGGGAATGAGGCGCAGGCTGGCCGCGTGCTCCACCGGCTGATGCGTCGGGCCATCCTCGCCCAGCCCGATGGAATCGTGCGTGAAGACATGCACCAGACGCTGTTTCATGAGGGCCGCGAGGCGGATCGCGTTACGGGCGTAGTCGCTGAACACCAGGAAGGTGCCGCCGTAAGGAATGAAGCCGCCGTGCAACGCCAGGCCGTTCATGATGGCCGCCATGCCGAACTCGCGCACGCCGTAGAAAAGATAGTTGCCGCCGCCGCTGCGGGACACGGGTCTTGAGCCCGACCACATGGTCAGGTTGGATGCCGCGAGATCCGCCGAGCCGCCGAGAAGCTCGGGCAGCAGCGCGCCGAGAGCCTCGATCGCATTCTGGGATGCCTTGCGTGTGGCGATGGATTCCGCCTTCAGCGCGATTGTGTCGAGCCGCTCCGCGATCCGCTGCGCCCAGTCGCGCGGCAGCTCGCCCGCCATGCGCCGCTCGAACTCCCCGGCATCGGCTGGAAAAGCATCCCGATAAGCGGCGAAGCGCTCCATCCAGCGCGTGCTGCGAAGACCCCCTTCCGCTCGGGCGTCCCAGGCCGACCTGATTCCGTCGGGAATGACGAACGGCTCATGCGTCCAGCCGATGTTGGCCCGGGTGGCTTCCACTTCCTCGTTGCCCAGAGGAGCGCCGTGCACCGCACCGGTGTTGGCCTTCCGGGGTGAGCCCTTGCCAATGACGGTGCGGCAGCAGATCAGCGTGGGACGGTCGGTCTGCGCCGTGGCCGTCAGGATCGCCTTGTCGATGGCGACCGGATCGTGTCCGTCCACACCACGGATGACGTTCCAGCCATAGGCTTCGAAGCGCGCCGCCGTGTCGTCGGTGAACCAGTTCTCGATGGAGCCCTTCTCCGAATCGATCGAGATGCGGTTGTCATCGTAGAAAGCGACGAGCTTGCCCAGTCCGAGCGTCCCCGCGAGAGAGCAGGCTTCATGGGAGATGCCTTCCATCAGGCAGCCGTCACCGAGGAAGACCCAGGTCCGGTGGTTGACAATCTCGTGGCCCGGCCGGTTGAACTCGGCGGCGAGCAGCCGCTCGGCCAGTGCCATGCCGACCGCGTTGGCGATGCCCTGTCCCAAGGGACCGGTGGTGGTCTCCACGCCAGGGGCACACCCAAACTCGGGATGCCCGGGGGTCATGGAGTGCAGCTGCCGAAATGCGGCCAGTTGCTCCATCGGCAGTTCATACCCGGTGAGGTGCAACAAGGCATAGAGGAGCATGGAACCGTGCCCGTTTGACAGCACGAAGCGGTCGCGGTCCGGCCAGCGGGGCCTCGCGGGGTCATGCATCATGTGGCGGCGCCAAAGGACCTCGGCGATGTCGGCCATGCCCATCGGCATGCCGGGATGTCCTGAATTGGCCTTCTGGACTGCGTCCATCGCCAGCGCGCGAAGCGCATTGGCCAGATCTGTGCTCGTTGCCATGTCTCGTCAGGTCGGAGGTAATAAAAAAACCCGCACGGTGCGGCGCGCGGGAATTGCGGATTCTAAACGAAGGTGGCTGCATGTCCGGGGTGCTCCGGAGTCACGGACCACCAGCCTGATGCAGTCTCAATCAGCGCGCTTTGGCAACGCGATGCCCAGCTGTTTGAGCTTGCGGTACAGGTGGGTGCGCTCGAGTCCGGATTTTGCGGCTATCCGGCTCATGTTGCCGCCCTCGCGGGCGATGTGATACTCGAAATAGCTCCTCTCGAAAGCGTCACGGGCATCGCGGAGCTCAGCGTCAAGGCTGACGCCCTCCACCGCAGGAACCGGAGGTCCGTCAAGTGGCCCCAACACGGCCATCGTGTCCTGGAGCCGGATCTCCTGCCCGGTCGTTCCCAGTGCCAGGGCGCGCACCACAGACTCCAGCTGCGCGAGATTGCCGGGCCAGGGGTGCAGTCTCAGGGCATTCAGGGCGGCGGTGCTGAAGCTGCGCATCGGGATCTCCCTGGCCTCGATCATCCGGTTGAGGAGTTGGGTGGCGATGGCGGGCACGTCGTCGGCATGCTCGCGCAGTGGCGGCACGCGTACCGTCATGCCCGACAGCGCGGAGTAGAGCCTCGCATCGAACCCGCCCTCCGCCACTTGCCGGGAGATCGTCGGCCGCGCCGTGGCAACAACCCGCGTGCCGGAGTTCACCAGTGTCGCGAGGCGCGCCAACAGGACCCGCTGCCCTTCACGCCCCAGGGTGTCCACGTCGGGCGCGAACAGCGTGCCTTCACCGGCGATGCGGATGTCCTCCTGCTCACCGAAGACCATCCACGGTGTGTTCATTCGATGCAGGTAACGCGCGCACAACTCCTCCCCGCTTCCGGGCTCGGCCAGCAGCAGTACCGGCGAGCGCAACTCCCGCGCCCGCTCAAGGCGTCCCTTCAGGTCGGCGATACCGGGTGTGCCCCCGAGAATGGCGAGCGACATCCCCGGCGCGGCGGCGGGGGACTGGACCGCATGCGTGAGAGCGCTGCCCACCGTCGACAGAAGCTTCTGCAACGCGATGGGCTTCTCCAGGAAGGCGTAGGCTCCGATCCTGGTGGCCTCGACCGCCGTGTCGATCGTGCCATGCCCCGACATCATCACGACCGGCATGGTCAGCTGCCCACGCTCGGCCCATTCCTTCAGAAGGGTGATGCCGTCGGTGTCCGGCATCCAGATGTCCAGCAACACCAGATCAGGTCGTGCCCTGGCCCGCAGTTGCCGGGCTTCGCTGGCATTTTGGGCAAGCCGGACCTGATGACCCTCGTCTGCAAGGATCTCCGAGAGCAGCTCCCGGATTCCCACCTCGTCGTCCACCACCATGATCTGGCTCATCGACCCGGTCCTCCTATTCGCTCACCAGAGCCGGCCGGGCCTCGGCCAACCCAGTCACCACGGCGTCGGAAACCGGCAGCAGCACGCTGACACACGCGCCCCCGTCCTGCTGGTTCTCGAGCACGATGGTTCCACCATGTTCGTCGACGATCTTCTGCACGATGGCCAGGCCCAGGCCGGTGCCCTTGGCCTTCGTCGTCACATAAGGCTCGATCGACCGTCCCAGCATCTCCGTGGGAAAGCCGGCGCCGTTGTCGATCACGCGCAGAGCCACCTGCCCGCCGACACGGTCGATGACCACCACGATCTGCGGCATGGGCACCGCCGCCACCGAATCCTCCGCATTGGCCAGCAGGTTGAGGATCACCTGCCTCAGCTTTGCAGCGTCGGCAAGGACCCAGGCCGTCGGCGTCTGGGTCCGCATGGAGATGCGCTGGCCCGGGATCTCGTACAGGCTCAGCACTTCGTTCACGAGCTGGGTCAGCTCCAGCGGCTTGAGGTCGGCTTCCGGCGAACGCGCATACCGGCTGAAGGCATCGACCATCTGTTTCAGGGCCGTCACTTGTGCCACGATGGTCCGCGTGAGTCTGGACAGGAGATCACCGTCAGCGGCGTCGAGTTTCGCGTGCAGCCGATGTTCCAGTCGTTCCGCCGACAACTGGATCGGGGTCAGCGGATTCTTGATCTCGTGCGCCAGGCGGCGTGCGACCTCGCCCCACGCGGCGTGCCGCTGTGCCCGCAACAGGTTGGTGATGTCATCGAACACCACGACGTATTCCGTCTCCGTTGGCTGCGCCAGCTCGGAAACCTTCAACAGCAAGGCGAGTTCACCATGGGGACCTGGAAAGGCGATCTGCTTTTCCCGCGTCCAGCCCCGCGGCTGTGCCAGCATGGCGGCCAGAGGTTCCGCGATCGCGGCGAGGTTCTCCTGCACCTCGGCCCAGCGGCCAAGCGGCACCTCCCGCAACGAAGCGAAGTCGACACCCAGGATCGCACTGGCGCTGGGGTTGGCGGACCGGGGGCGCCCGTCGCGGTCGAGGGCGATGACCCCGGCAGAAAGATTCGACAGGATTCTTTCGAGGGAGCTTTTCGCGGCCTCGAGTTCCCGCTGATAGCGCTGCGATGCCGACTGCGCCTCCGCCAGCTCCCGCGTCATGGCATTGAACGACCCCGTGAGCAGGCGCAGTTCGTCATAGCTCTTGACCGGAGTCCGCTGGCGGAAATCCCCCTGCGCCACTGCCCGGGTGGCCTCGGCAAGCAATCCCAGCGGCGCTGACAGGCGTTCGCTGAAATAGATGGCCAGCAACAACGCAGAGAACAACGCGAGGAGCAGGGCCAAGGTCAGGGACAGGCCGTACAGACGCTTGAGGCCTGGGCGGGAGTACATCAATTCCTGGAACTCGCCATACGCCGCATGGATGGCCTCGGCGTCGCGCGCGATGTCGTCCGGGACGGGCTGCGCGAGCTGCAGGCCCAGCACCTCGCCGGATGCCATGTTCACCGGTACCAGCACCCGCACGACCATGCTGCCGGAAGGTCCGGTCTCCACGCGCGCGTGATCGCGCTGGCGCCGCAATCCCTGGAGCATCTCGCTGGTCGGGATGCGAGGTGCGAGCACCGTCTTCGAATCGCTCGACACCAGGAGCACATTGCCGGCCAGGTCGAACAACGCCGACTCCGCCACCGCCGCCTGCTCCCGGAGGCTGTTGAAGACTCTGGCGCGCCTGGAGGATTCATGGTCCGAAAGGGACAGAGCCATCGCATCCGCCTTGCCGCGAATGTCGCGCTGCATCACCTCCAGAGTCTTGCGTCCGAGCGACAGTCCGCCCTCCAGCGCCGTCTCGACGCGGATGTCAAACCAGGTGTCGATGGACCTGGTCAGGAACTGTACCGACACCGCGTAGACGAGCGCCCCCGGCAGCATGGCCACCAGGGCGAACAGCAGCACCAGTCGCAGCGTCAGCTTGGACCCGAATACCTGCTGCTTGAGACGTCGCCGCAGAAGCAGCAACTGATAGGCCGCCAGAGTCATCAGTATGAGAACCACGGCCACGCCAGCAGCAAGTAGCCAGAAAAGATCTCCCGTGAAATCGGGGGTGTTGCTGCTCGCAGAGGACAGCAGGTACACCATGACCGCGCCGCTCATGATCACCACGGCAGTGGTGATCCTGCCCCCGCGCGACGACAGCGCCGCCTTCCATCGGAGCATCGGCGTGGTCACGGTCGCACCGTCCAGCGATACCAGTCGGACGACACGTTCCAGCTCTTCGAGCCGATGGAACTCAACTGGAACGGCTTGGGCAACTGCGAGGAGTCCAGCCGCAGCCGCAACTGGGCCAGATAGACGACCCCGGGTTCAAGCTCGTCCCGCGAGGCCACCTGGCGATTGCGGATTCGCGCCATCAACGCGATCGCTTCCTGCAGGGTCTCCACGTTTTGCGTCAGTGCCCCGGTGGTGACCCGGTACTGCCGGGTCAGGGCATTGAAGGCAAGCCGATAACGCAAGTCGAAGGACGAGATGGTCTTGTTCCAGAGACCAAACAGGTACCAGCGTTCGTACAGGAGCTGAAACTCGGTCACGAAGTGGAGGGTGAGGCCCCGATGGAGGGCCTCGTCCAGCGTTTCACCCAATTCGACCTGGAAGGCGGCATCCAGGGAATAGCCCTCGCCACTGGCGTACACATCCGCCGAACGCACATGGATTGCAGGTTCGACCGCCGCGGCATCCTGGGTCGATGCGAACGAAAGTGCCAGAAGCCAGGTGGCCAGCCAGCGGAAAAAGGTCATCTGTGGATGCCGGTAGCCGGGCGGTGCGTATTGCATGCGCCTCCTGCCGAAACGGCATCACCGGCGTTGGAGCAGGGCGTAGAAGAAACCATCGTGATCCGGACCGGGAAGCAGGACACCGCCGACGCCGGGAAGGCCAGGCTGCTCGAGCATGTGTGCATCGGGTGTCCGCGCAAGCCAGTCGCGCACCACATCGGCGTTCTCCTCCGCGAACACGGAGCACGTCACATAAAGCAATTTACCACCCGGTGCCAGGACTTGCCAAAGCGCGTCCAGCAACCGCCCCTGCTGGCGGGCAAAGGACCCTATGTCCGCAGGGCGCCTCAACCACCGGGCATCCGGGTGCCGGCGGACGATGCCGGACGCAGAGCAGGGGGCGTCGAGCAAAATACGTTGATACGGGTGCCCATCCCACCATGCGTTCACCTGCTCGGCCCGGGCGCAGCGCAGGTCGGCATCGAGTCCCAGACGAACGAGGTTGCGGGCTGCCGTACCAAGGCGTTGTTCGTCGGAATCGAGCGCCGTCACCGCGACCTCGGCCGATTCGAGGATGTGAGCAGTCTTGCCCCCCGGGGCGGCGCAGGCATCCAGTACGCGCATCCCTTCGTGCAGGTCGAGCAGGGGTGCAGCCCACTGCGCGCCAAGATCCTGAACCGACACCTCGCCCTCATCGAAGCCAGGCACGGATCTCGCCGGCCGCGCATGCGTCAGAAGGATGCCCTGCGGACCGGTCAGCGTGGCCTCGATGCCCGCCGCCGCGAGTCGCTGGAGGTAGGCAGGAACGCTGGTGCGACGAACATTCACCCGCAAAGCCATGGGTGGATGATCCTGGGCAACGCGCAGCACGGCCTCGGCCTGGTCAGGGAAATCTCGCCGGAGTCGATCCACCCACCAGGCCGGATGATTCCAGCGACCTTCGATGCCGGCCTCCGCCATCGCGATCAGCGCCTCCCGCTCCCTGAGGAACCGCCGCAGGGCAGCATTCACGAAGCCCGCCGCGCGGTCGAGTCCGATATGGCGCGATGCGCCAACCGCCTCATGAACCACGGCATGCTCGGCAGCGCGGGTATTCATGAGTTGGTAAATGGCCACGCAAAGCAGCGCCTCGAGCCGACGGTCGTCGAATGGACGTCGGGCCAGGGCTGCCGCCACGGCGCGAAGCGTGCCGAGCCTGCGGAGCGTCCCCATGGTGATCTCTCGCAGCAGGGGACCTGCCGCAGCGCCAGTCGACAACTCCGGCTCCGGAACGCTGCGACCCGCCATCACGCTGGCGACCAGTCCGGCGGCAGCGGCCTGTACCTCACGCATGAGTGCCGCCATCCGGACTCTGGAACCGGTCTCCGGGATGAAGGGGGAAGCCCTGCAGGAAGGCGGCGGCGGACAATCGCCTGCCACCCGGCCGTTGCAGTTCCATCAGACGCAGCATGGTGCCCGCCCCACAGGCCACATCCACCCCGTCGTGCGAGGCGGCGACGACCGTCCCCGGGGCCACCATGGCCACGGATTCCCGGGGCTGTGCGCGCCAGATCTTGATGGTCTCGCCACCCAGGGTCGTCGAGGCCCCGGGATAGGGATTGAAGGCTCGCACCTGCCGGTCGAGCGCAGCCGCGGCACGCGAGAAATCCAGCGCGGCCTCGCTGCGCACGATCTTCGCGGCGTAGGTCGCAGCCGCGTCATCCTGCGGCACAGCCGGGACCGGGCCGACAGCCAGATCACGAAGCACCTCCAGAACCAGCCGCGAGCCCAGTTCCGTCAGGCGATCATGCAGCGTCCCGGCGGTCTCGTCAGGGGCAATTTTCAGGGACTCCGAGCGCAGAACCGGCCCGGTGTCCAGACCTGCCTCCATCTGCATGATGCATACGCCGGTCCGAGCATCGCCCGCAAGGATGGCGCGCTGTATCGGCGCCGCACCGCGCCAGCGCGGCAGCAGCGAGGCATGGATGTTGATGCAGCCGTGGGGATAAAGCCCGAGGACCGCCGGGGGCAGGATGAGTCCGTACGCAGCAACCACCATGACCTGGGCGTCGACCCGGCGCAGCGTCTCGACCGCTGCGTCGGACCGCAGGCTCACCGGCTGTTCCACGGCAATGCCGGCCTCCATGGCAAGCCGCTTGACGTCGCTCATGGCCATCTGCATGCCGCGGCCTGCGGGCCGATCCGGCTGAGTCAGCACCAGAGGGACGTCATGCCCCCCCGCAATGATGGCCCTCAGGGCCTCGGCAGCAAAGCGCGGCGTACCGGCAAAGATCACTCGCACAGGTTCAACCGGTCCGCCGCTGCTGCTTGCGCAGTCTGGCGGCGATCCGGCTCTGCTTCAGGCGGGAAAGATATTCGACGAACACCCGGCCCTGTAGATGATCCATTTCATGCTGGATGCAGACGGAGAGCAATCCGTCAGCCGCAAATTCGTAGGGCTGGCCGGACCCGTCCAGGGCTCTGCCGCGGATCCGCTCGTAGCGCGGCACCTGGTCGTAGATCCCGGGTACAGACAGGCACCCCTCCTCCAGGGGGGATTCGCCGACACCTTCGAGGATCTCGGGATTGATGAGCACCTGCAACTGGTCATGCGTTTCGGACACATCCACGACGATGACCTGCCGATGCACATCGACCTGCGTCGCCGCCAAGCCGACGCCGGGCGCTGCATACATCGTTTCAGCCATGTCCCGAATGAGCCGTTGTAGCTCCTCATCGAACCGAACTACCGGCATCGCTACCGTGTGAAGCCTCGGATCCGGATACTGCAGAATCGTCAGGATGGCCATAAATGATTGATATTTCGATGCATTTCTCGGAAGAAACGACCCTGGACAATTCCCGGGCGGAGCATCTGTACCCAGTCCGCCCGGCCGGTCCGGGAAAGAGATTGGGCAGAGTGCTGCGCAATTCAACCATATCGATGCTCGCCGGGCTAACCCTGTTGGGGGTTGCGGACCCCGTTCGCGCCGCCGGGGGCACCGCGGAGCCTCAGCTGCGGGACAACCCTCCGGAACGGCACATCGTCGTCAAGGGAGACACGCTTTGGGACATTTCACGCCGGTTCCTGAAAGACCCCTGGCGCTGGCCCGATCTGTGGGGACTGAACAAGGACGAGGTCCGCAACCCGCACCTGATCTACCCCGGCAATGTCATTGTCCTGGACCGCAGTGGCTTGCGACCGCGTCTTCGCCTGGAGAACGAAGGTTCCGGGGGTCTGGCCGAGGCGGGCCGTAAGTCGGCCATCGGGAGCACCGTGAAGCTGTCGCCGAGACTGCGGTCTCAAGACCTGTCCTCAGCGCCGATAAGCAGCATTCCGGCATCGGTGATCGAACCATTCCTCAATCGTCCGCTGGTCGTCACGGAGCAGGATTTCGGGCGCGCGCTGCGCATCGTCGCGGTCTCGGAAAGCCGGGTGCTTGCCGGGGCCGGCGATGCGGTCTACACGGATGGAACCCCGGGACGGGGAGTGCCAGTCTGGCAGGTCTACCGCGCGGGCAAGGCTTTGGTCGATCCGGTCTCGAACGAGTCGCTCGGTTTCGAGGTCATATATCTGGGTGACGCACAGCTGGCGGAGGCTGGGGATGTGGCCACCATGCGGATCGTGCGTGCCCGTCAGGAAATCGGCATTGGCGACAGGCTGGTCGAGGCGCCGGCTTCCGACGTGCTCGCCTTCGCACCCCGCTCGCCTGATCCGAAACTGCAAGGGATGGTGATCTCGGCGCCCGAAACCGTGGTCTCGGAGATCGGTCAGTACCAGGTCGTCGTGCTCAATCTCGGATCTCGCAACGGCGTGGAACCCGGTCAGGTGTTCGGCCTGTTCCGGCCTGGCCGTTCGGTCCAGCCGAGGGCCGTGCCCTCCACGGTCTCCAACGACACGCACCGGAAGACCTTGCGATCGGTACACTCCGAGTACGCCAGCGAGGAGGCGCCCGTCATGACGCCGGCTGAACGCTACGGAGACGCGTTCGTCTTCCGGACTTTCGAAAAGGTGTCGTACGCACTGGTCATGACCACGACCAGACCGGTCAACCTGCTGGACCTTGCTCGAGCACCGTAAGGACACATCGGGAGCGGCGGCCATGTCGACGGATCACTGGGTGGAAGACTGGGTCCGGTTCACGCTGGTCGAGGGAATCGGCAACGCAACGCAGCGCAAGCTTCTGCAGCACTTCGGAAGCCCCGGGAAGGGTCTGGCGGCTTCCGCGATGGAGCTGGCGCAGGTGCTCTCCGAGGCACAGCGATCGGCCTGGCTGCGTGGCGCCGATCCGGCGAAGGTGGACCGTGCGCTCGGCTGGCTGTCCCAGCCAGGGCATCATGCACTAGCGCTCGGCGACGAAAAATATCCGCCTCTGCTCCTGCAGACGGCGGATCCGCCCAGCCTCCTCTACGTCTCCGGGGACGTCGGCAAGCTCGGCAACCCCTGCCTGGCAGTCGTCGGCAGCCGCAATGCGACGCCGGCCGGACTGGATACCGCCAAGGATTTCTCGAAAACCCTGTCGGATGCCGGACTGACCGTGGTCAGCGGCCTGGCGCTCGGGATCGACACAGCGGCGCACGAAGGGGGACTGCTGGGCGCAGGAGCGACGATCGCCGTGGTGGGTACCGGTCTGGACCTCGTTTATCCGGCACGCAACCGCGACCTGGCGCACCGGATCGCTGCGCTTGGCGCCATCGTGTCCGAGTTTCCCCTGGGGACCCGACCCTCGGGTGCCAATTTCCCGCGCCGAAACCGCATCATCAGCGGCATCAGCCGCGGCGTTCTCGTGGTCGAGGCGGCCATCCGCAGCGGATCATTGTCGACGGCGCGATATGCGGGCGAACAGGGACGGGAAGTGCTTGCCATCCCCGGGTCCATCCATTCGCCCTTGTCCAGAGGCTGTCACTGGCTGATCAAGCAGGGTGCGAAGCTGGTGGAGAGCGCGGCCGATGTACTGGAGGAACTCCATCCTGAAACATCCGGCGGCGCCATCCGGCAACGGGAGACACCACCCTTGGTACAGGATCCGCTGCTCGACGCATTGGGCTTCGATCCCTGCGACCTGGAGATGCTGAGCGGCCGCCTGGGGTGGACGATCGAGGAAGTGACCGCACGCGTTCTCGAAGTCGAACTGGCAGGATGCCTGGCTCGGCTCCCGGGCGGCAAAGTGCAACGGCGACGCTGATCGGGAGACCGCGGCCCGGGCCCGGCCTTGCACGCGGGTTTTTCGCACCCGTATCATTCGGCGCCCTTCTTCCAGAGTAATCACATGCCAACCGTCAAGCGTGCTGCGACCAGAACGTCGTCGCGCTCCAGCGCTTCCCCGTCCGCCGCGAATCCGGCCGACGCCGGGTCGCAGGCGGGCAAACGCCTGGTCATTGCCGAAAAGCCCTCCGTCGCCGCGGATATCGCCAGGGCGCTCGGAGGTTTCACCCGGCACGGGGATTACTTCGAAAGCGATGCATTCGTGGTCTGTTCGGCCATCGGCCATCTACTCGAGCTCGCTGCCCCGGAAGAATACGAAGTGAAGCGGGGCAAGTGGTCTTTTGCCCACCTCCCGGTGATTCCGCCCCATTTCGACCTCAAGCCGATCGAGAAGTCCGAGGACAGGCTGAAGTTGCTGGTGCGCCTGATGAAGAGAAAGGACGTCTCCGGCATCATCAACGCGTGTGACGCAGGGCGCGAAGGCGAACTCATCTTCCGCTACATCGTCGATCACGCCGGCAGCAAGAAGCCCATCGAACGACTCTGGCTCCAGTCGATGACACCGGCGTCCATCCGCGAGGGTTTCGATGCATTGCGCGATGATGCGTCGATGCGGCCACTGGCGGATGCGGCCGCGTGCCGCAGCGAGTCGGACTGGCTCATCGGCATCAACGGTACGCGCGCGATGACGGCGTTCAATTCCAAGGACGGTGGTTTCTTCAAGACCACGGTGGGACGGGTTCAGACCCCCACACTGGCCGTTCTGGTCGAGCGCGAGCAGCGCATCAAACGCTTCCGCGTCCGGGATTATTGGGAGGTGCACGGTCTGTTCGGTACCGGACAAGGCGAGTATTCGGGCCGCTGGTTCGACGAGGCCTTCGAGAAATCCGCCAAGGCCGACGATCCTGACCTCCGGGCGGAACGGCTATGGGATCGGGAGAAAGCCGAGGCGATCGTCGCCCGATGCACCGGGAAGCCCGGGGTGGTGGCGGAGGAATCCAAGCCCTCGACACAGGCGCCGCCGCTTCTCTATGACCTGACGAGCCTGCAGCGCGAGGCCAACGGGCGTTTCGGTTTCTCGGCCAAGACCACGCTGAGCATCGCCCAGGCTTTGTACGAAAAGCACAAAGTTCTCACCTATCCGAGAACCGACTCTCGTGCGCTTCCCGAGGACTACGCCGGCACGGTTCGCGGGACGCTCGATGCGCTGGCTGTTGGATCCTCGCGGGAGTCACGGGGGAAGGCAGCCTCGGGTTCGCCGGCTTTGAGCCCTTACGCACCGTTCGCCAGCCGCATCCTGCAGGAGGGCTGGGTCAGGCCGAACAAGCGCATCTTCAACAACGAGAAGATCTCGGATCACTTCGCCATCATTCCGACTCTCGAGATGCCGAAGAGTCTTTCCGAGGTCGAGCAGAAACTCTATGACATGGTGGTCAAGAGATTCCTGGCGGTCTTCTTCCCGCCAGCCGAACACCTGATCACGACCCGCATCACCCGCGTCGAAGGAGAGCCGTTCAAGACGGAAGGCAAGGTGCTGGTCTCCGCTGGCTGGCTGGAGGTTTACGGCAAGGAGGCCAACAGTGACGGTGATGCACTGCTCGTTCCCGTCTCAAATGCCAGGGTAGAAACTCAGGAAGTGAACGCTAACGCACACCAAACCAAGCCGCCACCCCGCTTCAACGAAGCGACGCTTCTTTCGGTGATGGAAGGGGCTGGAAAACTCGTCGAGGACGAGGAGTTGCGAGCCGCCATGAGCGAGAAGGGCCTGGGTACTCCGGCGACGCGGGCAGCCATCATCGAGGGCCTCATCTTCGAAGAGTATGTGCATCGGGATGGCCGGGAGCTCGTCCCCACAGCCAAGGCTTTCGACCTTCTTTACGCCCTCGGTAAGTTCGGCATCGACGAGTTGAGATCACCCGAGCTCACTGGCGCCTGGGAATACAAGCTCAAGCAGATGGAACAGGGCCTCCTGGCGCGTCAGGACTTCATGCATCACATCGTCGAGACCACTCGTGATCTGGTCGATCGGGTCAAGCAGGGGACGTTGTCGGATGAGCCCATCTCCACGCTGTCGGTCCCGTGTCCCCGGTGCGGTAGCCGCATCATCGAGAACTACAAGAAGTTCGCCTGCACACAGTGCGACTTCTCCCTCTGGAAAGTGGTTGCCGGACGCCGCATGGAGTCGGAGGAGATCGAGAGCCTGATCGTCACCCGCAGCATCGGACCAATCCAGGGTTTTCGCAGCCGTCTGGGCCGGCCTTTCGCTGCCATCATCAGACTTAAGGACGACCTGTCCACCGAGTTCGACTTTGGTCAGTCCTTCCAGGAAGCCGCCGAACAGGAAGAGATCGATTTCACCGGACAGACGGCGCTGGGACCCTGCCCGAAGTGCGGCGCGGGCGTCTACGACCACGGAATGTCGTATGTCTGCGAAAGATCGCTCGGGGCATCACGATCTTGCGATTTTCGATCGGGAAAGATCATCCTTCAGCGCCAGATCGAGCCCGATCAGATGCGCAAGCTGCTGTCGACCGGACGCACGGATCTTCTTCACCGATTCATTTCGAAGAAGGGACGCCCGTTCTCGGCTTTCCTGGTGAAGGGCCCAGATGGCAAGGTCGGTTTCGAGTTCGCTCCGCGGGGGAAATCAGCGGAAGCCGGGGCCCTTGGCGCTGCGGCACAGAAAGGTGGCCGCAAGAAGACTACGGCCACAAGCTGAGCGCGCTTCTGGTCGTGCGTCATGCTCCATGTCGGGGCATGACGCACCACACAGTATCCATCGTTGACAAAGTTTTGTCCTGGACACATAGTCCTACGCCTCGGGATTGCTCCTGGACGCATGTTTCAAACCGTATTTCCCCGAGTTTGTTCATCGTAATACTTTTTTGGAGATTCGTGTGAAAACACTGCCGATCCTGTTTGCTCTGCCGCTTGCCCTGATGGGTTCCGGCGCTGCCCTGGCCGACACCAGTGATGTCAAAACCCAATCGCGGGTCATGGTCGGCAAGAAGGGCGCCCACTGTGTCGATGACCCTGCCTGCATGAATCGCTATCACCCGGCCATTCCACCCATCGCAAAGGCCAAGCCGGGCCAACTCATCACGTACAAGACGCGTGATGCGCTCGACACCGATCTGAATGCCACGTCACAGCCGAAGGATCTCGCGGCAGTTGATTTGAACCTGGTGCATCCGATCACGGGTCCGGTTCAGATCGAGGGTGCGAAACGCGGTGACGTGCTTGCAGTCACTCTGGTCGACATCGAGCCCGACGAGTATGGCTACACCACCGTCGTTCCCGGATTCGGCTTCCTGCGTGACCGCTTCACCGAGCCGTTCATCGCCAACTGGAAGCTCAACCGGATGGAGGCTGTATCCGACCAGCTGCCCGGCGTCCGCATCCCGTTCAACGGTTTCATGGGGACCGTCGGTGTCCTGCCCGGAGCCCCTGAAGTGGATATCTGGCTTGAGCGTGAAGCGGCTCTGGCCAATGCCGGTGGGGTGGCTCTCGGCCCCCAGCCTGTGAGCGCGTTGCCGTCTGCGGTGTGCGGCGTGAACGGAAGTCACAAGGACAAGTGCCTGCGGACCATCCCGCCGCGTGAAAACGGCGGCAACATGGATATCAAGCAGATGGTCGTCGGCACGACGCTGCTGCTGCCCTGCTATGTGGATGGTTGTGGCCTGTTCATCGGCGACGTTCACTATGCCCAAGGCGATGGCGAGGTCGCGGGAACCGCGATCGAGATGGGTGCAACCGTCACGGTGCGCACCGAGATCCGCAAGGGCATGGCCTCGATGATCAAGGCCGGACCGCACTTCGAAGGAGGCTCCCAGATCAAGAAGCTAGAGCCGGACGTCTTCCACGCCACGGTGGGCTATCCGCTCAAGAAGGCGGATGAGGTCCCGCCCCAGCACAAGTATCTGGGCGGTGACAAGATCGGTCCCCTGACGAATCTGTCGGAAGACCTGACCGTCGCTGCCCGTGCTTCCCTGAATGAAATGATCGATTGGCTGGTTGCCACGTACAAGTGGTCGCCGGTTCAGGCTTACGTCTACGCCAGCGTCGCCTGTGATCTGCGAATCGGCAACGTGGTCGATGTGCCGAACTACGCGGTGTCCACCATCTGCCCGCTGGAACACATCGGCAAGTAAGCCGCTTGCTTCCCCGTCCGGGCAGCCAAGGCTGAAGGGCTGTCCGGACAAGGGGACTCGGTGATACGACATGCTGCACTCGACACGAAGTTTCCAGCGCCGCCGTTTCCTTGGTGCCGCATCCTTGGCTGCGGGCTGGTTTTTGCTGACCGCACATTCGCCATATCGCCAATGGACGGTTTACCGTCAGGTGCATCTGGTGATCATCACCTCGCGTGATGATCCGGCCGGTGATGCCCTCGGGGACGAGATGGCGGAGATCGTCAGGGCCTCTTTGCCCGACAGCCGTGCCACCGTCGGGCGGGGACCCCGGGCTGAACGAACAGCCAGCCTTCTGGCCACTGCGCAGGCCGAAGTTGCCATCGTTCCAAAGGCAGTGGCGTTGTCCATGTTTCACGGGATCGACAGATTCCGGGACTATGGCGCCATCCCGCTGCGCGTCATCCTGCAGAACGATACGCATCTTCTCGTCTGTCGTTCCGATCTCATTGATGCTCACGCATACCTTCTGGCAGAGGCACTCCTGAAGAACGGTGCGACGCTGCGTCTGTCCTTGCCGCCAGACACTGGTGACGACGGGCTTCCCCCTCACCCCGGCGTCATTGCTTATGCCGGGGGGCTCCCGCTAGAGGCACCCCCGAGCCGCTGATCCCGAGTGTCGGGTTTCGGCTGGTTCGGTATCGGCAACACGCGCATGAGAAACGATCTGCAATGTCCTGGATGACGTGCATCCAGTGATGCGAGGATTGAAGCAATCGTGATGCGGCGACAAATTTTCTTTCCCTTTGCATTCGCGATTGCGCTCGCGAGTCTGGCCTGCACAGGAAAAGTGTCACTCGCACATGAACTCATCACGCCCGAGGCGGCAGACCGGTACATCGGGCAGGCAAACCGGTATTCGGGAATACTTAGGTCTCGGGATCCAGCTCCGATCCGCGCCGACGCCGCTCTGTCTCTGGCCAGAATGCTGGACGAAATCAAAGAGTTGCTCAACCGCGACATCGCCAGCCACGGCCGTGTCCAGGGGCTTCCGTCGCAGATGCTGGGAGACCGCCTCAAGCAGTCGGGGCATCCGATGGTCTGGCTGGATACGCTGGGACGTTTCGGGGCGCCGGTCGATCTCTACAAGACAGCGTTCGAACTGGACCCGAAGGGGAAACGCTCGAATGAGGCGCTCGTAGGCTACCTGTTCGGCAGCTTTTACGACGGCTTTCGGGAGGATCCCCTCAAGCCGACACAAAGTGACGGCGCCAATCTGCAACCACTCATAGAAATAGGTGAGCGACTCGCCAGGGACAATCCGCGCGAACCCAGTGTCGAGGAGACTCGGTTCATTACGGCCATCCTGCTGGTTCGCGCAGCACGCGCCGGGGTGGGCGACCGGCGGTTCAGAAGCGCAAGGGCACGCGACCTGCTGACACAGTTCCAGCGCGATTATCCCGACAGCCTGAGATCGGCTGCCATTCCGGTGCTCCTCGACGCTTTGCCCTGATGCGGCCGAGCTGGGCGCGCCGTCGCTGCTCTACTACACGTCGAGATTTCTCACACCCAGCGCGTTGCTTTCGATGAACGCACGCCGCGGCTCCACAACATCGCCCATGAGCGTGCTGAAGATTTCATCCGCTGCGATGGTGTCTTCGATCTGCGCCTTCAGCAGGCGACGAGACGCCGGATCCATGGTGGTTTCCCACAGTTGATCGGGGTTCATCTCCCCCAGACCCTTGTAGCGCTGGATCGACACGCCTCGCTGGGCCTCGCCCAACAACCAGTCGAGAGCGTTATGGAAACTGGATACAGGGCGTCGGTTGTCACCACGAACGACGTAAGCACCCGCACCCAGAAGACCTTCGAGCAAAGTCGAGGTTCGTACAAGCTGGGCGTGATCACCACCTTCCGCAAAATCCCGGTCGAGGACCGTCAGTCTCTCGACCCCGTACACGAGACGGCGGATGCGAATCTCGTACGCCTCGTTCGATTCATCGTAGCCCGTGATGACGGTCACATTGTCATTGCCCAGTCGGGCTTCGATGTCACGTGCCGTAGCATCGGCTGCTTCCCTGGAGGACAGATCGAGCACAACCGCGGTCTCCAGACACTTCAAGACCGCAGGGTCCATCCGGCGGGATAGCCGGGTGATCACGGCTTCGCTCAGCAGTTGTTCGCGCGCAAGCTGCTCCAGCACCTCGGCGCTCATCGGCTCGGCATCGTCTGACGGTACCAGGCGCACGTCCTTCAGGGCGATGCGCAGAAGGTATTCCTTGAGTTCATGGTCGTCCTTGAGGTACTTCTCCTCCCGCCCATGTTTGGCCTTGTAGAGAGGCGGCTGCGCTATGTAGATATGACCACGCTCCACCAGATCAGGCATCTGACGATAGAAGAACGTCAGCAGCAGGGTTCTGATGTGAGAACCATCGACGTCCGCATCCGTCATGATGATGATGCGGTGATAGCGCAGTTTGGCAGGGTTGTATTCATCCTTACCGATGCTCGTCCCGAGCGCCGTGATCAGGGCAGCGATCTCCTGTGATGACACCAACTTGTCGAATCTTGCACGCTCGACGTTGAGGATCTTCCCCTTGAGCGGAAGAATAGCCTGAAAGCGTCTATCCCGACCCTGTTTGGCCGAACCACCGGCCGAATCACCCTCGACGAGATAAAGCTCACAGCGGCTCGGATCCTTTTCCTGGCAGTCCGCGAGTTTCCCGGGCAGTCCGAAGCTGTCCATGATCCCCTTGCGTCGGGTCATTTCCCGCGCTTTCCGGGCTGCTTCACGTGCGCGGGCTGCCTCGATGATCTTGCCAATCACGGTCTTGGCATCGGCGGGGCGTTCCAGCAGCCAGTCCTCCAGGCCCCTCGCCACGACGTCCTCGACCGGCGCGCGGACTTCAGAAGACACCAGTTTATCCTTCGTCTGGGACGAAAACTTCGGATCCGGGACCTTGACGGAGAGCACACATGTCAGACCCTCCCGCATGTCGTCACCCGTGACCTCGACTTTCGCTTTCTTGTCGAGTTCGTTTCCAGTGATGTACTTGGCGATGGTACGGGTCATCGCTGCGCGCAGGCCCGTGAGGTGGGTACCGCCATCGCGCTGGGGAATGTTGTTAGTGAATACCAGGACGTTTTCCTGGTAGGAATCGTTCCACTGCATCGCGACTTCCACGCCGATGCCATCCTTTTCCCCCGATACGTGGAATACCGTCGGGTGCAACACTGACCGGAGACGATTCAGGTATTCCACAAATCCGCGTACGCCACCGGAAAAGGCGAAGTTCTCCGCCTTGCCGGTTCGTTGATCGACCAGCTCGATCTTCACGCCGTTGTTGAGGAAAGATAGCTCGCGCAGCCGTTTCGCCAGAATGTCGAAGTGAAACTCGATGTTGTCGAAGGTCTGGGTCGCCGGCTTGAAGTGGATCTCGGTACCTCTTCGTTCAGTCATCCCCGTTTCCGCAAGGGGCGCGACCCTGTCGCCGTGCCGAAATTCCATGGAGTGGACCTTGCCGTCACGCCTGATGGTCAGCTTCAGCCATTCCGACAGCGCATTGACCACGGAGACGCCAACGCCGTGCAGGCCACCCGAGATCTTGTACGAATTGCTGTCGAACTTGCCGCCTGCATGAAGTACCGTCATTACGATTTCGGCGGTGGACCTGCCCTCTTCATCGTCAGGGTGTATGGCGGTCGGAATGCCGCGCCCGTTGTCCGCAACGCTGATCGAATTATCACCATGGATCACGATTCGTATGTCATCACAGTGCCCGGCAAGCGCTTCGTCGATGGAGTTGTCCACCACCTCGAAGACCATGTGGTGCAGGCCTGTTCCATCGCTGGTGTCACCGATGTACATGCCAGGCCGTTTTCTGACGGCTTCGAGACCCTTGAGCATCTTGATGCTGTCGGCGTCGTAACTGCTGGAGTCTTCCATGGTCTTCCCGTGTGCGATTCGGATTGTCCGCACTGATGTGCGGAAATGGTCGGCAGGCCGGCTCTGACTTATCTCAGATCCGCATCGGCATCACGACGTACTTGAAGTCGTCCCGGTCAGGAAGGGTCAGCAGCATGCTGGTGTTGGCATCGCCGAACGAACACTGCACTACAGAAGTATCCACATTGCTCAGGACTTCGAGCAGGTAGGTGATGTTGAAGCCGATGTCGATCACATCGGCTGCGTAGGCGATCTCGATCTCTTCCTCAGCCTCCTCCTGCTCCGTGTTGGTGCAGAGGATTCGAAGGCTGTCGGGACTCACGACCCATCGGACACCACGGAACTTCTCGTTGGAGAGGATGGCCGCTCGCTGAAGTGCGTTCTGCAGCAGAGTACGCTCCAGTCTGACGTGCTTGCCGTAGTTCGTGGGTACCACCCGATTATAGTCGGGGAACTTTCCGTCGATCACTTTGGTGACCAGGCTAATGCCATCGAGGTCAAATCGGACCTGATTGGGCATGATGGTCACCAGCACCGGGTTGTCTGTATCACCCAGCAGGCGGGACAGTTCCAGGACCGCCTTCCTTGGCAGGATGAGCTCATTTCTCATATAGCTGTCAAGGAGTTCACGAGAAGTGAGCGCTAACCTATGACCATCGGTTGCGACGAGGGTCAGCGTCTTTCCATCGACGACGAACAGCATGCCGTTGAGGTAATACCGGATATCCTGCTGTGCCATTGCGTACTGTGAGAGGCTCAGGAGCTTGCGCAAGGCGCTCTGCGGCATGGATATTTCCGCAGTCGTTGCCTGGGCTTCAGGGAGGCGGGGGAAGTCCGTGGCCGGCAACGTCTGTAGACTGAAACGGCTTCGTCCAGCCTTGAGCAGAAGCTTGGAATCCTTCTGCTCCAGACTCACCACCGTCTGCTCAGGTAGTGCGCGCAGAATGTCGAGGAGTTTCTTCGCTGAAACGGTCGTCGAAAAGTCGGCATCCTGGGCAGTACCTTCCTGTCGGGCCGTTGCCTGGATTTCGAGATCGGTTGCCGTCAGCGACAGAGAACCATGCCTTGCCTCGATTAGGACATTGGACAGGATGGGCAGGGTTTGCCTCCGCTCAACGATACCTGTCACGGACTGCAGCGGCTTGAGAAGGACATCACGCTGTATCTGTAAGGTGTTCATTGTTTGTGAGAGTAGTGAAATTCGATGAGGGACCGCTCTTCCTGTGGATAACCGGCGGATCGGGGTATCAGCATTGAAAATGTGGCGGCGGCAAGCGGGTGTACAACCCTGGTGAGGACTGAGGCATCGTTTGTGGACAACTTCAGCCGAGTGGCGATTGAGGCAGTTATCGACATTCCATCCACTGCTTATCCCCTGAGTACCTGGACAAGGGCGTCGAAGTCGCGCGCCATGTCCAGTTGCGCCGCTCTGAGCTCTGCGATCTTTCGGCAGGCGTGGAGTACCGTCGTGTGGTCCCTGCCGCCAAAAGCTTCGCCGATATCGGGCAGACTCAAGGTCGTGAGTTCCTTGGCCAGAGCCATCGCGACTTGTCTGGGCCGAGCGACGGTTCGGGAGCGTTTCTTCGAGAACATCTCGGCTACGCGAATCTTGTAGTAGTCGGCAACGGTTTTCTGGATGTTCTCCACCGAAATCTGTCGGGTCTGGACAGCGAGCAGATCCTTGAGGGCTTCCTTGGCGGAGTTGATGTCAACAGGGACGCTGGCGAAGCGGGTGAACGCAAGTACGCGTTTCAGCGCTCCTTCGAGTTCACGCACATTGGACTGGACATGAGTCGCGAGGAAGAACGCTACGTCTTCCGGTATCGAGACGCGCTCGGCTTCTGCCTTCTTGAGCAAAATGGCTACCCGCATTTCGAGCTCGGGCGGTTCGATCGCCACCGTGAGACCCCATCCGAACCGCGATATCAGCCGGTCCTCTATCCCCTCCAGTTCTTTGGGATAGGTGTCACAGGTGATGATCACTTGGCGTCTCGCATCTATCAAAGCATTGAAAGCGTAAAAGAATTCCTCTTGGGTTCGGTTTTTGCCGCTGAAGAATTGAATATCGTCGATGAGCAGAAGATCCAGCGAATGGTAGAACTTCTTGAATGCATCGAAGGATTTGTGTTGGTAGGCACGGATGACATCCGAGACATACTGTTCCGCGTGTGAGTATCGGATGTTGGCACCCGGGTTGCGTTTCAGGACGAAGTTGCCTATGGCGTGGATCAGGTGGGTCTTGCCGAGACCGACTCCTCCGTAAACAAAAAGAGGGTTGTACGCTTCGCCGGGATGCTCTGCGATCTGGAGGGCGGCTGCGCGAGCGAGCTGGTTCGCCTTGCCGGTGACGAAGTTGTCAAAGGTGAACGACGGATTCAGTCTTCCCCGGTCGCCGGCCATCTGTGGAGCCGCAGGCGGTGGTGGGAGTGGCGCAGGTTTGGCGGGTGCCGTGAAGTTCCGTGAAGGCTTTGCCGCTGGAGCCGCTTTCCGGTCACCTAGCGCCAGTATGACGTCGCACTCCGGTCCCGCTGTCCTCCGGACAATGTCCTCGATGTTTTTCAGGAACTTGTCACGCACCCATTCGAGTACGAATCGATTGGGAGCACCAAGTCTGATTGATCCTGGACCAACATCCGCCTGAAGCGGTCGTATCCACGTCTGGAACTGTTGTTCACTGATGGTCTGGCGCAACTCGGCCTGACACATCTCCCACAGATCCGCCATGGCCAGGGTCTCGAGAAAGCGCATTTAGAGAACAGTGAGAGGACATAATGCCCCTCGATAAGACAACAAAGTATACCAACCCGGAGCCGAGTTATCCACAGGGCTCCCTCCATCAACCGTGCACCGGTTGACAGGGTTCGCTGGAAGCGGGTTTAATCGAAGACTTTTTCGGAGAAAGTCATGAAGCGTACTTATCAGCCCTCCGTGACCCGTCGCAAACGCACTCATGGATTTCGCGTTCGCATGAAGACCCGCACCGGCAGGGCCGTGATCAATGCACGGCGAGCCAAAGGACGCGCCAGACTCGCCGTCTGACCGGCCACACCGCGAGGGTGTGCCCGATCGACGGTACCCGCGTCAGCGCAGACTAGTCGGGCCCTCGCTGTTCGACAGAGTCTTCAAAATTGGGCGTCGCAAGACCGGACAGTATTTTTCTGTGCACTGGGTTGATGCTGGCGATCAAAAGGGGCGACTGGGTCTTGTCGTCGCAAAGCGACTGACCCGTACCGGCGTCGCGCGCAACAAGGTCAAGCGTCTGGTCCGGGAGAGCTATCGATACTCTGCCGCAATGGGCCGCGCGCTCCACGTCGTGGTGAGGTTGCGTGCGATGTACCCGGAGGGAGCACGGATGGCGGCCCGGCTGGAATTGAGAACGCTTCTGGAGGGCGTCCGGTGATCCGAACGTGCCTCAAGGCCGCCGTGCGGTTCTATCAATTGACGTTGAGCCCCTTCCTGGGGTGGGGGTGTCGGTTTCATCCGACCTGTTCGCAGTACGCGCTCGAGGCCATTGACCGTCATGGGGCCCTGAAGGGAACCTGGATGGCTGGCAAACGAATCCTGCGCTGCCACCCGCTGCATCCCGGTGGCTTTGATCCTGTTCCCTGAACCGCCATGAACTCCCCCATGGAGTCTCTAAGACTCATATCACTGGTTGTCTTTTGCGTCTCATTGTTCCTGCTCGGCGAAAAGTGGGTTGAGCAGTACAGAGGGGTGGAGACCGCGAAGACCAAAGAGTTGTTGTCGGCGGTCGATGATGTGCCAACGGCGTCTTCCTCGGTACAGCCGGCGGTTTCCGCGCCTGGGCCCAATGCCTCGGCGGTGCCGAAAGTGGCTGAATCGTCTGAGGGGGCAGAGCCTGCGACGGCAACTGTGATCACGGTCGAGACCGACGTTTTGCGCGCAGAGGTGTCGACCGTCGGCGGCGAGATCAGACGTGTCGAACTGCTTCAGCAGAAGGACACGCTGGATGCCTCCAAGAATTTCGTTCTTCTCGAGCCGGGTGGCCGGCATACTTACCTTGCGCAAAGTGGCCTGCTCGGAGGAAACCTTCCCACGCACAAGGCGGTTTTCACGGCTTCCGCGCAGGCTGTCAAGTTGGAGGACGGTCAGGATGCCGCGACCTTGGTCCTGTCTTATCTGGATGCCTCAAGCGGAGTCAAAGTCACCAGGACTTATCGTTTCAGGCGTGGTCAGTACGTCGTCGAGGCGATGATCGATGTGGAGGGGCTGGATGCATCGGTAAAACCAACCGGCTACTTCCAGCTTGTGCGCGATGATGTCCCCCCGGAAGGCGATTCGCGGTGGGTACCCACTTTCAATGGGGTCGCGGTCTACACCGAGAAAGACAAGTATCAGAAGGTCCAATTTTCGGACATAGCCAGAGGCAAGGCCAGCCATGTCAAGACCTCTGGCGACGGCTGGATTGCGATGGTTCAGCATTACTTCGTGTCGGCATGGTTGCCGGCTGCGGGCGATACCCGAGAGTTCTTTACGCGAGCCCTGGGCAATGGTCTTTACGCAGCGGGCGTGATCGTGCCCATGAAGGCCGCGGGCGGCGATGGGCACTGGACGCTTGACGTACCGCTTTACGTCGGCCCGCAAGAGCAGAAGAACATGGAAGCTCTGGCCCCCGGACTTCAGTACACCGTGGATTACGGATGGCTTACCGTGATTGCGACTCCATTGTTCTGGGCGTTGTCATCCATCCAGAAGTGGTTGGCACCGAACTGGGGTGTCGCCATCATTCTTCTGACGATTGCGATCAAGGCGGTGTTCTTTCCGCTGTCCGCGGCATCCTACAAATCGATGGCCAAGATGCGGATTCTCGGGCCACGTTTGCAGAAGTTGAAGGAGCAGTTCGGTGACGATCGCCAGAAGCTGCACCAGGCGATGATGGAGATGTACAAGACGGAGAAGATCAATCCCCTGGGCGGTTGTCTTCCGATTGTGGTGCAGATACCGGTCTTTATCGCTCTCTACTGGGTTCTCCTCGGCAGCGTGGAAATGCGGCATGCGCCATTCCTGCTGTGGATCAGGGATCTCTCCAGTCCCGACCCATTTTATGTGCTCCCCGTGCTTATGGGGCTGAGCATGATCATTCAGACCCGCCTGAATCCGGAGCCACCAGACCCCATTCAAGCGAAGGTGATGAAGATCATGCCTGTTGCGTTCAGCGTGTTTTTCTTCTTCTTCCCGGCGGGTCTGGTGCTCTACTGGCTGATCAACAACATCCTTTCGATCGGCCAACAGTGGTACATCACCCGCAAGCTGGAACAGGCGGGACTTGCCACAAAACGTCGCTGACACCATTGTCGCGGTGGCCACTCCCCCGGGTAGGGGGGGAGTCGGCATCGTCCGCGTCTCGGGTCCTCGTGCAGGGGACATTGCCCTGCGCGTGTGCAAGCGGGTGCCATCGGCGCGGCATGCCACCTATGTGGACTTTGTCGATTCTTCGGGCGCCCTTATCGACCGCGGGCTGGCGCTTTTCTTTCCGGGTCCAAGGTCTTTCACTGGCGAGGATGTTCTCGAGCTCCATGGGCATGGGAGTCCCATTGTCCTGGGACGGATCGTGGAGCAGTGCATTGCCGCGGGAGGCAGAGCAGCCCGCCCTGGAGAGTTTTCGGAGAGGGCTTTCCTCAACGGACGTATCGATCTGGCGCAGGCCGAGTCGATTGCCGACCTGATCGAGGCGGGCTCACGTGCGGCGGCGCAGGCGGCCGTTCGGTCCCTGTCGGGGGAGTTTTCGGCGGTGGTCGCGGAGGTGGTCGATGCGCTCGAGACCTTGAGGGTGCTCGTCGAAGCCGCGATCGATTTTCCCGAAGAAGAACTCGATGTGATGGTCCGGTATGACATCCCGGGTCGATTGCATGGCGTCATTCAGAAGCTGGGACGCATCTCCCAACTTGCAAGCCGTGGTCGGGTGCTGCGCGAGGGTGTCGATGTAGTGCTCATTGGCGAGCCCAATGTTGGCAAATCCAGTCTGTTGAACCGGCTGGCTGAAGATGAAGTGGCAATCGTGACCGAGATTCCCGGCACGACGCGCGATCTCTTGCGTACCGATATCGTGGTCGAGGGTATACCGCTGCACATTGTTGACACAGCCGGGTTGAGGGAAAGTCAGGACGTGGTTGAGCGGATCGGAATCGACCGTGGCAGGAAGGCGGCGAGGAAGGCAGATCTCGCTCTGGTGGTCGTCGACGCCCGATGTCCCGTGGGGGACGCTGTCGGCCGGGTCGAAGCTCTGGGTGTGCTTCCCGGCAGGAGGATCATCGTCCGGAACAAATGCGATCTTGGCATCGATCCAGCAGCAGTTGGGAGCGACGGGTGCGAAGTGTGTCTCGTCTCTGCTCGAAGCGGCGCTGGCATCGAGCGGCTTCGCAAGGCGATAGGCGATGCTGTCGGCTGGGATGGCAGCGGGGAGTCCAGTGTGTTCCTCGCGCGGGACAGACACGTACGATGTTTGGAGCGGGCCCTCGGGCACCTTCAAGTGGCGGAATGTTTCGGGTCTGGTGAAACAGACTTGTTGGCGGACGAGCTTCGGTATGCGGAGTACGCACTCGAAGAGATCTCCGGTCGCAGGACCGCAGATGACTTGCTTGGCGACATCTTCTCGAAGTTCTGTATTGGGAAGTAGGGGTTTGTTGTGGGTTTGGGGACGGTTCGGGCAACCGCCGCGAGCGAGGACGGCGGCCGCGGTGCTGCTGATCACAGGGTACGTGGTGCGCGTGCGTCTCGGTTTGGGGAACAGGCGGGCGGGCGGCGCCCGTGGGTTTGCGCGTGTCCACTCATCCCCGGAAGCGTGTCGCTGCGCATTTCGGATGTGTTTTGGCTGTGGCAGTCAGTAGACTCGTTGGCCCAGCGAGGAGGCGGCTGCAGCGCGGGTTTTGGGAGGTGCCTGGCGTCACCGCTCAAGATCGGGATGTCTTGCGCGGTTCGGGCGCTTTTGGGTGAGGTGACCCCGGTGGGCTGGCGGTCGGTCCATGGTGCGCGGGTCGATCGTGGCGATGCGCTTGCCTGATGTTTCACGTGAAACACGTCTTTTCTGGGTTGTATGTTCCACGTGAAACACCGCCGCCGGGCCCGTCAGCTTCTGTTTTGGAATATCATCCGGCTCCCCTCGTGTCCCGCTGGTAACTAAAGTGCTGTATCCCCGAAAGTTCGACGTCATCGTGATTGGTGGCGGTCATGCCGGTACCGAGGCGGCGCTAGCCGCCGCGCGTATGGGATGCCAAACGCTGCTCCTGACGCACAGCATCGAGACACTCGGGCAGATGTCCTGCAACCCGTCCATTGGCGGTATCGGCAAGGGACATCTCGTACGGGAAGTCGACGCCATGGGTGGCGCCATGGCTATCGCCACCGATGAGGCGGGAATCCAGTTCCGTACACTCAACGACAGCAAGGGGCCCGCGGTACGTGCCACCCGCGCCCAGGTTGATCGTGTCCTCTATCGTCAGGCGATACGCTCGCGTCTTGAAAACCAGAAAAATCTCCATATATTTCAACAATCTGCAGACGATCTGACAATGACCGTTGACCGTGTCACGGGTGTGGTGACGCAGTCCGGGGTCCGATTGGAAGCCGCTACGGTAGTACTCACTGCGGGAACCTTCCTTGCGGGCATCGTGCACGTCGGTCTGAGCCGGCACGAGGCTGGCCGGGCCGGCGATCCCCCCGCGGTCCGTCTGGCGCACCGGCTGCGTGAACTGAAACTGCCGGTCGGTCGCCTGAAGACCGGTACCCCGCCCAGGATCGACGGCCGCACCATCGATTTCAGTCGTCTCGCCGAGCAGCCGGGAGATGACCCGACCCCGGTGTTCTCCTATGTGGGATGTCGCGATATGCATCCGCGGCAACTGCCTTGCTGGATCACGCATACGAATCCGCGCACCCACGACATCATTCGCGGCGGTCTTGACCGTTCACCCATGTTCACCGGGGTGATCGAAGGCATCGGGCCGCGATATTGCCCGTCCATCGAGGACAAGGTGCATCGGTTTGCCGACAAGGACGGGCATCAGGTCTTCCTGGAGCCGGAAGGCCTCACGACCCATGAGTTCTATCCGAACGGCATCTCCACGAGCCTCCCGTTCGACGTGCAACTCGACCTCGTCCAATCGATCCCGGGGCTGGAGACGGCACACCTGACCCGACCGGGCTACGCGATCGAGTATGACTTCTTCGATCCGCGTGGCCTCTACCCAAGCCTACAGACTCGCGCCTTCCGTGGTCTTTTTTTCGCTGGCCAGATAAACGGCACGACCGGCTACGAGGAAGCTGCGGCACAAGGCCTTCTGGCTGGAATCAATGCTGCGCTCGTCGCCCTGGAACGCGACCCCTGGGTGCCGAAGCGCGACGAAGCCTATCTCGGCGTTCTGGTGGACGACCTGGTCACACGGGGTGTGACCGAGCCATACCGAATGTTCACCAGCAGAGCAGAACACAGGCTGAGCCTGCGGGAGGACAACGCGGATCTTCGTCTCACCGAGGTTGGGCGTCGTCTCGGTCTCGTGGACGAGGCCAGATGGCGTCGTTTCGAGCAGAAGCGCGAAGCCGTGGAAACGGAACTCGCCCGACTGCGAGCGACGCGCTGCAATCCACGGCATCTCGATCCCGAACGCGGGCGCGCGCTCCTTGGCCAATTGCCTGAACGCGATGCCACGCTCGACGAGTTGCTGCGCAGACCAGGCGTCCGATACGGACCGCTGTTGGACTGGACGGCGCCCGGCACCGCACTTAAGGATGAGGATGCTGCCGCGCAGGTTGAGATCCTCGTCAAGTACCAGGGATACATCGAGCGCCAGCGTGCTGAGGTGGCGAGGCAGGCAGATCATGCCGATGATCCCTTGCCGACGGACCTCGACTACGCCGACGTCCGGGGCCTGTCCAACGAGGTTCGACAGAAGCTCTGTAAACACCGACCTGCGACCCTTCGCCAAGCGGCCGCCATCTCTGGTGTGACGCCGGCAGCCGTATCCCTGCTGCGCGTTCATTTGAAGCGTATCCAGCATTCAAGTCGCCAGGTGGCAGGATGAGTCCTCCCGACATCGCGCTGGCGGATGGTCTGGCTACCTTGGGCATCGAGCCCGGAGCCGAGAAGATGGCGCGTTTGCTGGCGTACCTCGACCTGCTACAAAAGTGGAACGCCGTCTACAACCTCACGGCGATCCGTGAGCCGCGCCAATGGATCAGTCATCATTTGCTTGATTCACTCAGTATTTTTAAATACTTACCCCAGGGCGCCCTCGCGGATATCGGCACCGGCGCCGGTTTTCCGGGACTGCCACTGGCCCTTGTGGACCCTGAACGACCGGTGACTCTGGTTGAGGCGAATCAGAAAAAAAGTGCTTTCCTGACCCAGGTTGTCGGTGAGCTCGGTCTGGCGAACGTTCGTGTGGTCCGCCAGCGAGTAGAGGACGTCCCCCCGGAACACCGCTTCTCCGCGGTAGCCTCACGCGCATTTGCCGAATTGGCCGATTTCGCACGCCTCGCTGGCCACCTGCTTGCGCCGGGTGGGCTGCTTCTCGCCATGAAAGGACTCTTCCCTCACGAGGAACTCGCCCGGCTGCCCGCCGGTTTCGTATGCCTGAGCGTCGAGGCTCTGACAGTCCCCGGACTCGATGCGACTCGCCATCTGGTGATCCTCGGGAGACGGACGTGAACCGCGAGCCGCACACCGGTGCCCGGGTCCTGGCGATCACCAACCAAAAAGGCGGTGTGGGAAAGACTACAACCACGGTCAACCTGGCAGCCAGCCTCGCTGTCGCCGGACAGCGCGTCCTTCTGGTCGATCTCGATCCGCAGGGGAACGCCACCATGGGCAGTGGCGTGGACAAACGTGCCTTGAGGGCGTCCGTCTATCAGGTTCTGCTTGGTCAGGTGGATATCGCTTCCGCAACAGTGAGATCGGCAAGTGGAGGCTATGACGTTCTCCCTGCCAACCGTGAACTGGCGGGCGCGGAAGTGGAAATGGTGGAGCTGCCACATCGCGAGACACGCCTGAAAACTGCCCTTGACGAGGTCACATCGGAGTATCAGTTCGTCCTCATCGATTGCCCGCCTGCGCTCAACCTCCTGACGGTAAATGCGCTGTGTGCAGCCGACGCGGTCATGATCCCGATGCAATGCGAATACTATGCCCTAGAGGGACTCTCTGATCTGGTAAACACGATGCGAAAAGTGCGCGCCAACTTAAACCCTAGGCTTCAGATCGAGGGCCTGCTTCGTACAATGTTCGATCCGCGCAATACACTGGCTCAGCAGGTGTCCGATCAGCTCCAGCAGCATTTCGGCGACAAGGTCTACCGGACTGTGATCCCGAGAAACATACGTCTCGCTGAGGCCCCCAGCCACGGATTGCCGGTACTCAAGCACGACCGCCAATCCAAGGGTGCCCTTGCCTATCTCGCCCTCGCTGGCGAGATCATGTCCCGACAACTTCAAGGCTAGAGCAAACATGGCCAAATCTCGAGGCTTGGGCAGGGGTCTGGATGCACTGCTTGCCGGTAACGACTCGCCCTCCGAAACGGGCATGGCGCGCGAGCGCCTGACGTCGCTCCGACTCACCGCGCTACAACCGGGCAGATACCAACCGCGTTCCAACATGCACGACGATGCCATCGCGGAACTGGCTGACTCCATCCGTGCCCAGGGAGTGATTCAGCCCATTTTGGTCCGACCCATCGGCCCCGACCGTTACGAAATCATCGCCGGGGAACGTCGCTGGCGCGCCGCGCAGAAAGCCGGTCTGGAGGAGGTCCCCGTGGTGGTGAGGGATGTGGCCGACGACGCCGCACTCGCAATGGCCCTCATCGAGAACATTCAACGAGAGGATCTCAACGCGATCGAGGAAGCTGCCGGACTCCAACGCCTGATACGCGAGTTCAGCATGACACATCAGGCGGTCGCCGATGCCGTGGGGAAATCGAGAGCGGCCGTCAGCAACCTGCTCCGTCTCCTCGAGCTACCGGGCACCGTCAGGGACATGATGGCGAGCGGAGCCCTGGACATGGGCCACGCACGCGCTCTGTTGGCGCTACCAACCGCCGAACAAATGGCAGTGGCCCATCGTGCCGCCCAGCAAGGATGGTCAGTGCGCGACGTCGAGCGACATGTTGCCCGCCGCCTCGCAAAAACGGAATCCTCCTCGTCACTGGCGAAACCAAAGGATCGCGACATCCTCCGGCTGGAGACGGACCTCTCGGATCGCCTCGGCACGCGAGTGGAGATCTCTTCGGGCAGACGCGCTGGCAGCGGCAAGATGATCATTTCCTACGATTCCCTCGAGCAACTCGACGGACTTCTGGAACGCTTCCGTTAAGCACTCGCTGCATCGCAACAATTGACGCAAGCGCGCCCGGCGTCGTAGACTCTCAAGCTTTGCTGTAGGTCTGATCTGTGGTTTCATGGAACCTGTTGCGCGCGACCCTTGGGCTGTTCGCCTCCGTACAGGCTGTCGTCGTGACAGGCGCATCGGCGTTGAGTTGGCCGATTTTTGGCATCTCGACGGCTGCGGCCGTGTGCGTCGGCGGAGCCTGCGCCTGGCTGGGCTCCATGGCATATCTGCTCCTCCAATCGCGTCAGCCGGCCGGCGCGCCGTGGGCCGCCTTGCGAGCCCATGTGGTGGGACAGTTAGCCAAGTGGATCGTGGCGGCAGCATCGCTATTTGTCGCCATGAGGCAGGGCCCGCCGGAAACGGCTGCCCCGCTCGTAGTCGGATTCGTTCTGGCCTTGCTGGTTCATGCGCTGGCACTGCCGCTGATCAAGAGCCGCTAACAAGACATCGCAAGTGACTGAAATGGCAACTGAACACGGACCTCAAAGCGCTGGCGAATACATATCCCACCACCTTACCAACCTGAGAGTTGGCGAGGGGTTCTGGACCTTCAACCTCGACACGATCCTCATGGGCTGGATCTCCGGGGTTGTCGCCATAGGGGCGTTCTACCTCGTCGCCCGGCGCGCCACGACCGGCGTACCGGGCAGGCTTCAAGGTTTCATCGAATTGATCGTGGAGTTCGTGGACGAAACCGTGAAAGGGGTCTTCCCCGGTGATCGCAAGTTTTTGGCGCCTCTGGCCCTGACGATCTTCGTCTGGGTGTTCATGATGAACCTCATGGACCTGTTGCCTATCGATTGGGTGGCAACTGTCACCGAGGCTGGTGGCTTACACAACTGGAAGCCTGTGCCCACCACTGACCTGAACACCACGTTTGCGATGTCATTGACAATCTTTCTGCTCACGCTTTTTTTCAGCTTCAAGGCGAAGGGAGTTGGCGGGTTCGTCCACGAATTGTTCACGGCCCCGTTCGGGTCGAGCCCTCTGCTCTGGCTCCCCAATCTCGTGCTCAACATCATCGAGTATCTCGCCAAGCCCGTGTCGCTAGCCATGCGTCTGTTCGGCAACATGTACGCGGGCGAACTCATCTTCATGTTGCTCGGCCTTCTGGGTACGCTGGCCGCTGCCAACTCGGCCGGTGGCCTGATGGCGGGTGCCGCTGCCGGGATCCTCTACTGGGGCTGGGCCGTCTTCCACATCCTGATCATCCTTTTGCAGGCCTTCATCTTTATGGTGCTGTCCTGCGTCTACATCGCGATGGCCCACGAGCATCACTGAGTTCTAACCACCCGTTTCGCAGTCACCACTTCACACTAAGGGAAGAAACAAAATGGAACAGTTCGCCGCCCTCATTCAAGGCTACACTGCCCTCGGCATCGGCATCATCATCGGTCTTGGAGCGATCGGTGCCTGTATCGGCATCGGCATCATGGGCAGCAAGTTCCTCGAATCTGCTGCGCGCCAACCCGAGCTGATCCCCCAGCTTCAGAAGTTCATGTTTCTGCTCGCCGGCCTGATCGATGCGGCCTTCCTGATCGGGGTGGGTATCGCGATGTTCTTCGGCTTTGCCAACCCCCTTCTCGGTGTGCTTGCCAAGTAATCAACGCTTCACCTACGTCCGGATTCCGCCATGAACATCAATGCCACGCTGTTCGTTCAGGCGCTGTCGTTCGCCGCTTTGATCTGGTTCACGGTCAAGTTCGTATGGCCGATGATAACCAACGCCATGGACGAGCGCGCCCGCCGGATCGCCGACGGCCTCGCCGCGGCTGAAGCCGGTCGTCAGTCCCTGGAGCGGTCGTCGAAACAGGCCACCGTCGCCATAGACGAAGCGAGGACGCGCGCTGCCGACATCATCTCCCAGGCAGAGAAGCGCGGCGCCCAGCTCATCGAGGAAGCCAAGGCGTCGGCGCGTGCCGAAGCCGAACGGGAGCGGCAGTCCGCCAAGGCAGACATTGAGCAGGAAATCGCTCGTGCGCGCGAGGAATTGCGTTCGCAATTGGCTGCCCTGGTCGTTTCCGGCGCTGAAAAGATTCTCCGCCGTGAGGTCGACAGCCGCGCCCATGCCGACATGCTCGATGCCATCAAGCACCAACTCTGATCGCCATGGCCGAACTCAGCACGATCGCACGACCGTACGCCCAGGCCGCCTTCAAGCTGGCCGATGAGGCCGGTACCTTGGGCCCGTGGTCAGAGGCGCTCGCCGCTCTGGCCATGGTTGCCCAGGATCAGAGGGTCGAGGACCTCACGGGCGATCCGAAGGTGTCGCCCGAGCGGCTCGCTCGTCTGCTCATCGATGTCCTCGAGGGGCGGCTGTCCAGCGAGGTCCAGAACTTCGTTCGACTCGTTGCCGACAACCGTCGCATCCCGGCTCTCGGCGAAATCCGCGTCCAGTTTGATGTTTTGAAGAATTCCCGCGAGGGGGTGCAGGACGTTGAGATTGTCTCGGCGTTCGAGCTCGATGCGACGCAGCGCTCGGACCTGATCGCGCGCCTCGAGAAAAGCACCGGCAAGAAAGTGAACGTCCATGTGACCGTCGATCCGCAGCTGATCGGCGGGATCAAGATCATCGTGGGCGACAAAGTGATCGACGCATCGGCGCGCGCGCAACTTGCGGCGCTCGAAAGCACCCTACGAGCTTAGGAGCAGGCATGCAACTGAACCCTTCCGAGATCTCGGAACTCATCAAGAGCCGGATTCAAAACCTCGATGCCGCCGCCCAGATGCGCACGCAGGGCACGGTGGTGTCCGTAACGGACGGCATCTGCCGCATCCACGGCCTCTCGGACGTCATGCAGGGTGAGATGCTCGAGTTCCCCGGAAACACTTTCGGACTCGCTCTGAATCTCGAGCGCGACTCCGTCGGGGCGGTGATTCTCGGTGAATACGAGCACATCTCCGAAGGCGACACCGTAAAGTGCACCGGGCAGATTCTTTCCGTGCCCGTCGGTCCCGAACTCCTTGGCCGCGTCGTCAATTCCCTGGGCCAGCCTATTGACGGCAAGGGACCGCTGAACGCCAAGGAAACCGACGTCATCGAGAAAGTCGCGCCCGGGGTGATCTGGCGCAAGTCGGTGTCCCAACCGGTCCAGACTGGCCTGAAGGCCATCGACTCCATGGTGCCTGTCGGCCGCGGCCAGCGCGAGCTGATCATCGGTGACCGCCAGACCGGCAAGACAGCGGTGGCCATCGACACCATCATCAACCAGAAAGGCAAAGACCTCCTTTGCGTGTACGTCGCCATCGGCCAGAAGGCGTCGACGATCGCAAACGTCGTCCGCAAACTGGAAGAATACGGTGCCCTGTCCTACACGATCGTCGTCGCCGCCGCCGCGTCCGAATCGGCTGCGCTGCAGTACATTGCGCCTTACTCCGGCTGCACCATGGGTGAGTACTTCCGCGACCGCGGCCAGGACGCTCTCATCATTTACGATGACCTGACCAAACAGGCTTGGGCTTACCGCCAGATCTCGCTCCTTCTTCGTCGTCCGCCAGGACGTGAAGCGTATCCAGGTGACGTCTTCTATCTGCACTCCCGACTCCTGGAGCGCGCCGCTCGTGTCAACGAAGAGTGGGTGGAACGCTTCACCAACGGCGCCGTGAAGGGCAAGACCGGTTCCCTCACCGCCCTCCCCGTGATCGAAACGCAGGCAGGCGACGTTACGGCCTTTGTTCCGACCAACGTGATTTCGATCACGGACGGCCAGATCTTCCTCGAGACCGACCTGTTCAATGCAGGTATCCGCCCAGCCATCAACGCCGGCATCTCTGTGTCGCGAGTCGGCGGAGCTGCCCAGACGAAGATCATGAAGCGGAAGGACACGGGCGGTGGCGTTCGTCTCGCACTCGCCCAGTACCGAGAGCTTGCTGCCTTCGCCCAGTTCGCCTCAGATCTGGATGAAGCCACCCGAAGACAGCTTGAGCGTGGCCGCATGGTCACCGAACTGATGAAGCAGCCTCAGTACCAACCCCTTGAGGTCTACGAGATGGCGCTGACGCTGTTTGCCGTCAACAACGGGATCTTCGACGACATCGACGTGAAGAAGGCCCTCGCGGCCGAGAAATCGATGCGGGACTACCTCAAGGGCAAGTACGCGGAATTGATCAAACGCATCGACGACCGCAAGGACCTGCCCGCCGACGACGAAGAAGCTTTGTCGGAAGCGCTCAAGGACTGGAAGAAGAACGGCAGCTACTGACTCGTCGCACCCTGACACCACAGGCTCCCCCTCATGCCCGGCACCAAAGAGATACGCGTCAAGATCAAGAGCGTGCAGAACACGCGCAAGATCACCAAAGCCATGGAGATGGTTGCCGCTTCGAAAATGCGGCGAGCGCAGGAGCGCATGCGCGCCGCACGACCGTACGCTGAAAAGATCCGGCACGTCGCCGCGCACATCTCGCACGCCAACGCCGAGTACAAGCACCCGTTCCTCGTCGAACGGGATACGGTCAAGCGTGTGGGGATCATCGTTGTCACCACCGACAAGGGTCTCTGCGGCGCCCTGAACACCAACCTGCTCCGCCAGGTTCTGAGCCAATACAAGCAATGGCAAGGAGAAGGGGAGGAGGTCGAGGTCTGCTGCATCGGCAACAAGGGCTTTGGTTTCATGCAGCGCCTGGGTGCCTCCGTTTCCTCGCATGTCGTCCAGCTGGGCGACCGGCCCCAGATGGACAGACTCATCGGCGCGGTCAAGGTGATGCTCGACGGCTACATGAACGATCGGTTCGACCGGCTCGTGCTGGCCTACACCCGCTTCATCAACACCATGAAGCAGGAGGCGGTCGTCGAGCAGCTTCTGCCGCTGTCGGGCGACAGGCTCGGGGCACCTGAGGGCACCTGGGACTACCTTTATGAGCCGGAAGCCAAGGATGTCCTCGATCAGGTCCTCACGCGTTACGTGGAGGCCCTGATCTTTCAGGCCGTGGCGGAAAACATGGCTTCCGAGCAGTCCGCGCGCATGGTCGCGATGAAGGCGGCCTCCGATAACGCCGCAACCCTGATAGACGAACTCACCCTCGTCTACAACAAGAACCGTCAGGCCGCGATCACCAAGGAACTCTCCGAGATCGTGGGCGGTGCAGCTGCGGTATAGGTCCCACCGGGACGATCTCCTGGATGCACCGGTCTTATGAATTCGCCGGCCGACGCCGGAAACAGGCTCTTCGAGGAAAGAACATGGCACAAGCTCAAGGCACCATCGTCCAGTGTATCGGCGCCGTTACCGACATCGAGTTTCCCCGCGACCACATGCCGCGCGTCTACGAGGCGCTGGTTCTGGAGAACACCGGAGAAAAAGGCCTCGCCGAAGAGGGCCTGACCTTCGAGGTGCAACAGCAACTCGGAGATGGTGTCGTCCGCTGCATTGCACTCGGCTCCTCTGACGGCCTTCGCCGCGGCATGAAGGTGGCGACCACAGGCGCGCCGATTTCGGTACCTGTCGGAGAAGGCACGCTCGGACGCATCATGGATGTCCTGGGCCGTCCGATCGATGAAGCTGGTCCGATCAAGAGCGACGAACGTCGTGCCATTCACCAGCCTGCGCCAAAGTTCGACGAACTGTCTCCCTCGGTTGAATTGCTTCCGACCGGGATCAAGGTCATCGACCTCATCTGCCCGTTCGCCAAGGGCGGGAAGATCGGGCTGTTCGGTGGTGCCGGTGTCGGCAAGACCGTGAACATGATGGAACTGATCAACAACATTGCTAAGTCCTACGGTGGCTACTCCGTGTTCGCCGGTGTCGGCGAGCGCACCCGTGAAGGAAACGACTTCTACCACGAGATGGAAGAGTCCAAGGTTCTCGACAAGGTCGCGATGGTGTTCGGTCAGATGAACGAGCCGCCCGGTAACCGCCTTCGCGTCGCTCTTACCGGCCTCACCATGGCGGAGCGATTCCGCGACGACGGTCGTGACATTCTCCTCTTCATCGACAACATCTACCGTTACACACTGGCTGGCACCGAAGTCTCCGCGCTGCTGGGCCGCATGCCGTCTGCGGTGGGCTACCAGCCCACCCTCGCCGAGGAAATGGGCCGCCTGCAGGAACGCATCACTTCCACCAAAGTCGGCTCCATCACCTCGATTCAGGCGGTGTATGTGCCCGCTGACGATCTGACCGATCCGTCGCCCGCAACGACCTTCCTTCACCTCGACGCGACCGTCGTGCTCTCGCGGGATATCGCTGCATTGGGCATCTACCCTGCCGTGGACCCCCTGGACTCCACCTCCAGGCAGCTCGACCCGAACGTCATTGGCGAAGAGCACTACAGCACGACCCGCGCGGTCCAGGCCACGCTTCAGCGCTACAAGGAACTGCGCGACATCATCGCGATTCTCGGCATGGACGAACTCTCCCCCGAGGACAAACTTGCCGTTGCGCGTGCCCGCCGTATCCAGCGTTTCCTGTCGCAGCCGTTCAACGTCGCCGAGGTGTTCACCGGTTCCCCCGGGAAGATCGTCTCGCTCAAAGACACGATCAAGGGTTTCCAGATGATCGTCAATGGCGAATGTGACCATCTCCCCGAGCAGGCCTTCTACATGGTTGGCACCATCGAAGAGGCGTTCGAGAAGGCCAAGACTCTGCAGTGATTCACACCGAATCCGCACGTCACCATTGCCGCTGAGGGAACATGGCCAACACCATCCAAGTCGACGTCGTCAGCGCCGAAGAGTCGATCTTCTCCGGTGAAGCCGATTTCGTCGTGCTTCCCGGCGAAGCCGGCGAACTCGGTATCTATCCCCGCCACACGCCGCTCATCACCAGAATCAAGCCGGGTTCCGTGCGTATCCAGCCGACCGGAGGCGGTGACGAGCAGCTGATCTTCGTTGCAGGCGGGATCCTGGAAGTGCAGCCCACCATGGTTACCGTTCTCGCCGACACCGCTATCCGTGGTCGCGATCTGGACGAAGCCAAGGCGAACGAAGCGCTGAGGCTGGCCGAGGAGGCGCGCGCCAGGGCCCAGGACAAGGAGGAGATCGCAGCGGTCGAAGCGGAACTCGCATCCCTGGCAGCGCAACTCGCTGCCATCCGCAAGCTCCGCAAACGCTGATTCCGGTGGATACCGAGAGAAAAGGCGACTTCGGTCGCCTTTTTTGTCGCCGCCAATGGACGGTCGACGCGCAGCGCGCGCAAGGCGTCCCTCCCGAACACCGGCGGCTTCCTGCGTGCGGCGTGACACTCCAATGACCAAAAAACGAGAGGCCGTGCCTGCCGCTATCATTGCGCCTCCCTGACTTGGCAGACGCGACCCGACCCATGTGCCAGCTCCTCGGCATGAACTGCAATGTTCCGACGGATATCTGCTTCTCCTTCACAGGATTCCAGCAACGTGGCGGAAGAACAGACCACCACGATGACGGCTGGGGCATTGCCTTCTTCGAAAATCGAGGTTGCCGGGTTTTCCTTGACCACCAGCCCGCCGTCACCTCGCCGGTGGCGCGCCTCGTGCGCGACTATCCGATCCGCTCGAAGAACGTCATCGCCCATATCCGAAAGGCCACCCGGGGCGAGGTTGCGCTCGAGAACACCCACCCGTTCGCTCGGGAGCTCTGGGGGCGCTACTGGATCTTCGCCCACAACGGGACGCTCGCCCAATACGATCCCTACCTCGACGGTACGTACCGGCCCGTGGGTAGTACGGACAGTGAGACAGCTTTCTGCCACTTGCTGCAAACTCTGCGCGTGAAATTCGTCGCCACACCGCCCGCCACCGCCGATCTCGTATCGGCGGTCCGCGCCTGGGCTGACGCCACCGCCACCCACGGCACATTGAATTTTCTGCTGTCCGATGGGGACACCTTGCTGGCGCGCTGTTCCGACAGGCTGTGTTACGTCGAACGCAAGGCGCCATTCCCTGTGGCCCATCTGCTCGATGAGGATGTGACCGTGGACTTTGCCCAGGTAACCACGCCGGATGATCGGGTGGCGGTCATTGCCACGGCTCCGCTGACGGACAACGAGACCTGGACGCCCTTGGCGGCAGGCGAGCTTGCCGTTTTCCGGCACGGCGCCCGCCTGCCAGATCCAAACGCCCCGTTACTCGTTTGACAGCCGCCGCCTTGCCCAATAGGCTGCGCGCCAACAAGAGGCCAGAAGAAACCAACGCAGGGGAGCAGTCATGAACACCCGCTTGTTCGCCGTAGTCGCCGCGGCGATGCTGTTGACACTCTCGTCCCTCGCGCACGCCAAGGATACCGTCCGTATCGTCTTCATAGGGCCCCTTACCGGCGGCGTCGCGGCGAATGGGCTTGGTGGACGCAATTCGGTTGACCTCGCGGTCAAGCTGCGCAACGCTGATGCCAAGTCCCGCTTCTCCTATGACCTCGTCGTGCTGGACGATGAATGCAAGCCCAACGTCGGTGTCCAGGTGGCGACGAAGGCTGCCGCGGACAACCGCATTATCGGCGGCGTGACCCACTACTGCTCGACGGTGGCCATGGGAACCGTCGATGTCTATCACCGATTCGGGCTTCCTGTGATCGTCTGGGGCGCGGTCCTTCCGGACGTAACCTATGCTAATGATTACCGGGAGATCCATCGCGTCAACGGCACGATGATCAACCAGAATGAGACAGCCGCTCAGTTCATGGCAGCCCAGAAGTTCAAGCGTTGGGCGATCGTCCACGACACCACGGACTACGGGAAAGGTCACAACAAGTACTTTTCCCAGTACCTGCAGAAAAACGGCGGCCAGATCCTGGGCACCTTCGGTGTCACTGCCGACCAGCAGGATTTTTCCGCCGAGCTCACCAGAATCAAGGAGCTCAAGCCCGAGGTGGTTTATTTCGGGGGCATCACTCCGCTTGGGGTGCGCCTGAGAAGCCAGATGGACAAGTTCGGGGTCAAGGCCGTGTTCCAGGGTACCTCCGGCATCATCTCCGATGCGTTCGTCGAAGGTCTCGGGCCGCTGGCCGAAGGCGTGGTGGCGTTTCGCGAGGGTGCCCCGGCGGAGAAACTGCCAGGCGGCAAGAGCTTCCTTGAACAGTACGCAAAGGCCAGGTATAGCGATGAGCCGGAGGCCTACGGTCCGTTCGCCTTCGTGGCTGCAAACCTCCTGCTGGACGCGATCGAAAAGGTTGGCCCGGACCGCAAGAAAGTGCGCGCCGAACTCAACAAGACCCGTGATTACGATTCCGTTGTTGGTCGCATCACGTTCGACGACCACCGTCAGAACGCCGTGCCGGTGATCAGCAAGTTCGTCGTCCAGGATGGGCAATGGATGGTTTGGGAGGACAGCGACTACGCCAAGGGCAAGCGCGCCCTCGTCCGGAAATAAGCCGCGTCCATGGACATCGCCCTCCTCGCGCAGCACATCCTCAATGGTGCGATGCTGGGCGTGATCTACGCCCTGGTGGCGGTGGGTTTCACGCTGTTCTTCGGGGTTCTTGATGTCATCAAGTTCTCCCACGGCGATGTGGTCATGCTGGGTGCCTTCGTCGCACTCGCGACTTCGGTGGGCCTCTCCGGACAGGGCCTGCCCCCGTTCTTGACGCTCGCCGCAATGCTCGCGATCTCGGTGATCGCCATGGGAGCGATGGGAGCGGTCCTGGCCCGTTTCCTTGTTCTGCCACTGCGCAACGCGCCCACCCTCAACGTGCTGCTCATCACCCTGATGGCCGGTACCGTCATCCGTGAAGCCGTGCGCCTGTTCTATCCCCAGGGTTCCAACCCCAAGCCTTTTCCCCGGCTCCTGCCGGCCGGTGCGTGGGAGTTCGGGGAGTTCACCCTCAGGCACGACAGTGCCATCCTGCTTGTCATCGGCGTCGGAGCGATCGTCGCTGTGCACCTCCTGATACGTCATACCCGCCTGGGCCTGGCCATCCGCGCTGTCGCGCAGGATGCCGAGACAGCCTTGACCATGGGGATTCCGTTCCAGCGGACCGTGCTCGCCACCTTCGCCATCGGTTCGGCGCTCGCTGCGCTTGCGGGTGTCGTCAATGGGCTCTACTACAGCGAGGTGAGTTTCAACATGGGTCTGCTGTTGGGTGCCATCGGCTTCTCGGCCGCTGTGATCGGCGGCCTGGGAAATGTCTACGGTGCGATTCTGGGTGGATTCATCTTCGCCGGACTCCAGACCTTCGGGGCGGTGGCCCTGCCCATCGCCAGTGCCTACAAGGATGTATTCGCGTTTGGCGCCGTGATCGTCCTGATGGCGCTGAAGCCCGGCGGTCTCCTGGTCGAGCGCTCGGCCGAGCGGGTCTGAGAGGTCGCACCTGACATGATTTCGATCATGCCCGCATTCGCTGCGATCATCGGAGCCGCTGCGGCGGTGCTCGGCCTCATGCTCGCCGACAAGCAGTGGGAAGTCGCGGCGGTGGCGGCCATCTGCGTCGCGGTGGTCCTGATGGCTGGACGACTGGGATGGGCGGAGCGGGTGCATCGATCCGCTGAGCGGCATGGTGTCATCGCCAACGTGCTGGCATGGGGCACGGCTGCGCTCGTGATCTTTCTGCTGCGCGAACACAACTTCGAGTTGCTCATGTTGTGCACCGTGATGCTCTACATGGTCGCTGGGCTGGGACTGACGGTGCAGTTCGGATTCGCCGGCGTGGTGAATTTCGCTGCGGCGGCATTTCTCGGTGTCGGGGCTTACTGCGCGGCAGTGTTGCTGGTCTCGAGCCCACTGCCTCCGCTGCTCATCGTGCTGCTCGCCGGCCTGGTCAGCGCGCTGGTGGGATCTGTGCTGCTGTTGCCGCTTCTGCGCACACGCGGCCATTACGCCGCCCTCATCACGATCGCCTTCGGCATCCTGTTCCGCACCTTCCTCGAGGTCAATGACGCTCTTGGCGGGCCGCAAGGTCTGAAGGTCCCGGGCATGCAGGCGCTGGGTGTCGACTTCAACAGCGCCATCGAGATCGACGATGAAACCGAGTGGTCGTTCTATCTCCACTATGCCGCGCTGTGTCTCGCGGTGTTGTTCCTGGCCACGGCGCTCGTGCGCCGCGTGGAGCGCTCCTGGCTGGGCCTGTCCCTGGACGCGGTGCGCCTGGACGAGACGGCAGCCTCCGCTTTCGGGCTCAACGCCGCCGCCTGGAAGATCGTGGCCTTCTCCGCAGGAAATTTCCTCGCCGGCATCGCTGGCGCGCTCTATGCCATGCTCTCGGGCTTCATCGCGCCGGCAAGTTTCACCTTTGGTGATTCCCTGATCCTGGTGTCCATCGTCATCCTCGGCGGCCTCGGCAACCCCCTGGGCCTGCTGCCGGCGGCGCTCATCGTCGTCGTTCTGCCCGAGAAACTCCAGGTCATCCAGGAATACCGCTTCCTGCTGTTCGCGGCGCTCGTGATCGGCATTCTTCTGCTCAGACCGGGCGGCCTGTTGCCGCGCCGCCCCCGCCAGTACTTCAGGACCCCGGGATGAACGCAGCGCCTTTGCTCGTCGCAGCCGACCTGTCGGTGAGGTTCGGGGGTGTTCGTGCCCTCGATGGCCTGAGCCTGAGCATCGACAAGGGAGAGATGCTCGGCCTGATCGGACCCAATGGCTCCGGCAAGACCACCTTCTTCAACACCGTCACCGGCTTTGTGTCACCGGCGGGCGGCAGCATTCGTTTCGAGGGCGAGGACCTGACTGGAATGATCCCGCGCAGGGTCGCGCAGCGTGGCATCTCGCGCACCTTTCAACGCCTGAGGTTGCTGCTCGAGCTATCGGTGTTCGACAACCTCATGCTTGGTCTTCACCTGTCGCTGGATCACGGCATCTGGAGCAACCTGATGGCACGGCGGGGGCTGCGACTGAGCATCGATCGATACACCGCCATCGCACGAGACCTCCTGGCCCAGTTCAGTCCAGGCCTGCCCGATCGCCTGTTCGAACCGGCAGGAACCCTGACCATGATCGATCGACGCCGTGTCGAAGTCTGCCGAGCGCTGATCCGCGAGCCGAGACTATTGCTTCTGGATGAGCCATCTGCCGGCATGACGCCTGACGAAACCCACGAACTCATGCGTGATCTGCTTCGCGTGAAGGCAGGGCGGCCGGGTCTGGCGGTAGTCCTGATAGAGCATGACATGGCGGTCATCGAGAGCGTCACCCAGCGGTGCGCCGTTCTGGACTACGGGCGCAAGCTGTGCGAGGGCACCTATGCGCAGGTCACCGCGGATCCGGAAGTCCGACGTGCCTACCTGGGGCTAGAGGAATGAGCTCGGCGCTGGGGCTCGACGTGCGAGGCATCCGGGTTGGCTACGACCGGGTCGATGTGCTTCAGGATGTCTCCCTGGTGGCGCCCCCCGGCGAGATCACCTGCCTGCTGGGTGCCAATGGATCTGGCAAGAGCACGCTGGTGCGAGCTGTTCTCGGACTGACGCCCCCCCGCGAAGGTGAAATCCTCCTGGGCGGCAAGCGGATCTCCGGCCTGCCCACCCACCAGATCGTGGGACTTGGCATTGGCGCCATTCCCGAAGGAAGGCGGGTCTTTCCGAAGCTCACGGTTGAGGAAAACCTGCGCACGGGCGCTTATCTGCTCGGCGACCGCGAGCTTGTCAGCCAGCGCATGGCCAATGTTTACGAGACCTTCCCGCGCTTGCGGGAGCGTGCTTCACAGCTGGCGGGCACCCTGTCCGGCGGCGAGCAGGCGATGGTTTCCATCGGGCGCGGGTTGATGGGCTCACCCGGGCTGCTGATCATCGACGAACCCTCGCTCGGCCTGTCGCCGAAGTTCGTGAAGGAGAACTTCCAGGTCATACGGCGCATCAACGAGTCGGGTGTATCCGTCCTGCTCGTCGAGCAGAACGTGCACCAGACTCTCGAGGTTTCCCACCGCGGCTATCTGCTCTCCGGGGGCAGGGTCGTGGCCTCGGGCACAGCGGCCGAACTGAAGCGCCACCCTGAGCTTGTTGCAGCGTATTTCGGGGACGGCCAGACCCACGGGGGCTGACTTTCAGCGACTGCGCGGGTTCCACGGTTTGCGCCCCCGGTGCGCCGCTATACTCGGTGGATCTTTACAGGACCCGATTCCATGGCTGCCATCGATGCCCTCAAGCTCACCCAGGAGCTGCTCCGCTTCAACACGATCAACCCGCCCGGCGCCGAGGAGCCCTGCGCACGACACATCGGTGCGTTGCTCGAGGCGGCGGGATACCGGGTGACGTATCACGGCTTCGGCTCCGGACGAGCCAATCTGGTCGCGACCATCGGCGGCAACGACGAGATCGCCCCGATCTGTTTCACCGGGCACATCGACATCGTTCCTCTCGGAGCCAAGCCCTGGCGT
>Ga0169931_10001068_pt1 | contig 45137 bp, 34 predicted proteins | sample Kivu_15m_20L_FD_129675 | JGI IMG/M metagenome (GOLD analysis project Ga0169931, IMG submission 129675) | Freshwater microbial communities from Lake Kivu, Western Province, Rwanda to study Microbial Dark Matter (Phase II) - Kivu_15m_20L... | ecosystem: Environmental > Aquatic > Freshwater > Lake... | reverse complement strand
TAGCATGAAGCCGTATCTCAAAGACTTTGCTGCTGTTTTGCCGAAGGTCGAGAAAATAAGACGCTCTATCCTCTCGAATATCCAGGAATTGGTAATCACTTGAGGATTGATTTTGGAAGTCAGTCGCTCTATCATTTACCATTTCCCAGCCTGACGGGAATACTTGGGTAAGCCCCAAATCTTTATAAGCATATGGATTTTCACCAGTATGCTTGACCGTTATCCTGGCTTTGAAGTCTTGGCCCTGCTGAATCCTGGTAGGGTCAATAGGGGAACCATCTGGCTGGGTGTAGGTTACATTTATGGAAATTCCTGATGAAGTAGCATTTACTGGTTCCATGGCAAGCCTTCCCGTTTGAATGATTTGAAGGTAGAGTTTAGCCTTTCCAGTGTTGCTAATCTTTACGCTACGGGTGCCGTCAAATTCACTAAGTTGCGTGAGAGCAAGCGGATAATCATAATTTGCCGCCACCCATTTTCCTGAAGTTTCTTTTGACTTCCATCGGAAAGATTGGGGGCTTTTTACCGGCTGAGATCCAATATATTTTGAGAGAGCCATGAGGGTGTATGCTGTGGCATGCGTAGCATGCCAAGTCTCCCGCTTTAGTTCGTTGCTAAGGTAACGAGCCTGAGAGGCGGCATTCTCCTTATTGCCCAGGATGATTTGGGTTTCCAATAGTTGTGCCCTGTCACGCATATCGGAACCATAGGTTGCAGACCATGTTTCAGTTTCTGACTGTTTTTTAGTTTTTGCCAGTAGTCGTTTACCTATATCCCGATTCCCAGATAATCCGTAGGCACCGGCAAGACGCTGAGCTGCAGTAAAAAACAAATCTTGATTTTCTCTTAGTTGATTCATGGTTCCCCGCTCAGGTTTCCCGCCCAAAGCTAAGGTGTAGAGCTGGTAGGCTTGATTCAGTTGATAGATTTCCTGGGATGCCCAGGGAGAACCTGGTGGGAGAGACCGAGCTCTTTTTGCCTGAAATTTTAACCAATTCCTCAACATACCAGAGGGTACCATATATCCTGCCTCTTTGGCTTCAAGCAGAAAATGTCCGGCATAGCTTGTTGTCCACTCATCAAATAGGTTTGTTCCCGCCCAGTAGGAAAAACCACCAGAAGCTAGTTGGAATCGTTGTAATTCCTGGATGGTACCCTGGATATTCTTCTTTCTAGTTTTTTCTTGTTGGGGGGAAAGGTTTACCCATTTGTCGAGATAAAGCTGGGAGAACGCTCCAGAAACGGTTTGTTCCAAACAGCCATAGGGATAATCAAGCAAAAATCGAAGCCTTTTTTCAAGACTGATATCCGGTAGGGTGGAACTTTCTATCATCACTTTCCTGGAGCCAGTTTGTCCATAGGCCTTCAGGCGGGGTTCCCAAGTCTCACCAGGTTCTAGCACACGGGATGTAACTTTTGCTGTAATCGGATTGGGATTACGCACAGGGATATGCAATGTTTGCTCGGCATTACCACGGGGACTTCGGATGCTTAATCGCAGGTGGATATTACCCGTCTTTTCCTTTACCCTCATAGGTATGGTCACAAAAGTCTCAGCCACTCCTCGCATGTCTAGATTTAAACGCTTATTGGGTATCTCAAGGAGACCAGATTCATCCCGAACATTTAGGGTAACGGTACCATTTCCTGGGCTTGTGCTGAATATGGTGACAGGTAACCTGAAAGCATCACCAGGAGTCATCTGTCGTGGTGCAGAAGCAAAAAGCATGACCGGATTTTTCACCGGCACAGTCTTTTCTGCCGATCCGAATGCCATGCCGCTTCGTGCAACGACCATCACGCGAAGAGCTCCTAAGTAATTAGGTAATTCAAGGACATGGGTTGATTTTCCACCTTTTTTTATGTGAAATGGTCCTAAATTGAATGAAACCGGACCAAATGGATTGCCGGTAGGATTTAGAGATTCCGGACGAAGACCTTCGTCTCCACCAATAGCTAAAAGTGTATTCATTTCCATCCCATAGGTGCCGGCAACCTTGTGGTAGGAGTCCCAAGTCCTAACCCCTAGGCCCTGCCTTGCATAAAAATGGCCATGTGGATCAGGCGTTTTAAATCGTGTGATACCCAGTAAACCCTCGTCTACTAAGGAAAGGGTATAAGTCATTTCTTTCCCGGAAGCTTCAGATACGGCAACGGCAACGCGGCTTCCCGGCCGAAAATTTTGGGTACTGCTGATACGGGGTTGTAAGGTAGATTCCGGGTTCTCCACAACCACTGGGCAGACACCAAGCAGTCGGATAGGTTGATCGTTGCGGACTTTTTCGTATGGCTGAATAAAGGACACACAAGCATAAACATTTGGAGCCATTTCTGGCGTGATGGCTATCTGGTGTTTGTTTTCTCCCTTTCGCGTACGGATTCGATAGGATTGCAAAACCCTGTCACCTTGTTCTATAGTAATGAGAGCTATTCCTCCTTCAGACCCGGGAAAACGAATAATCGCTTTTTTACCAGGCTGATAACTTTTTTGGTCTGTGCTCACCTGCATAAGAGAAAGCAGGTTTTTCTCATTTTCATCCGTACTACCGTCTGGATAGCCGACATACAGGTATTGCGCAGTCCGGTGCCCTCCATTTTCAGACGCTGCAATGATCAGGTACCTACCCCAATCGGTTAAACCAAGTCGCCAATCCGCTATGCCCCGACTATCTGTTTGAAGCACTGCCTCTTTGACAGCTTCACGTGCTGACTCCGTATTGAAATCTGTATTAAGGTATTGATCAGTATCCCACCACCAGTACCAGCTTGATTTAAAAAGACTAACCCGGATGGTTTGGTTACGCATGGGTCTTCCTTCCGTGTCGCAAAGGGCAAATCGGATTCGAGAGGACTTTTCCACAGGAATTGATGGTTCCCCCCAACTATTACGGGGAATTTCAATTCCAACATAAGAATCATAGGGATGGTAGATAAATTTCTCTGAAGTGGTACTGGCTTCCCCGGAGGGTTCAAAAATGCGTGTTTGAAATGTTGCAGCCATCTTTCCTGGCATATCCGGATTATCGGATAGGTTTACAGGAAATGTAGCGCGGCCGGATGCGCTGAGTAATCCGTCCCATACCACCCTTGGTTCTCCTCCAACACGACTAAAAAATGGGTTGTCAAATTGAAAGGAAGGAAACCCAGGAAAAGAGGTTGATTCCCCGCGCAGCTTCAATTCAACCAAAGCTTTCAACCCGGCAGCAGGTAATCCAGTAAGCCATCCGGCTTCAAGCGTACCTTCCTGTGGGGTGGACATACCTCTAAGCATTTTTTCTTGAAAGAAGAGGTCCGCTTTTAGCCGATTTGGCCGTATGGATTCTACTTTAAATATTTTTTCAAATACGTTCTTACCCACTTTGACCCTGATGCGCCAATTGCCGGTTTCATCGTTTACTCGGGTTGTAAAAGGCAAGGAATAGATACCGTTAAGGGATGAATTAGTCATTCGACGTTCGTAAAGCTGACCTCGAGCATCATACACCTCCATGGTCAAGGGATATTCTGGAGGAAGGCTACCATGTCGATCCAGGAGCATAAAATGGAAAAACAGGCTATCTCCAGGTTTCCAGATGTTTCGCTCGGCATATAGAAATCCTTGCACATCACCTCCTGACTTTTCACCTGAGATATCAAACCGACTAAGATTCAAGGCCGCTTCATCCCTAAGCCTTAGGTAAGCTTTGTCTTGGTCCTTGGTCGCTACAAGGATTGCCGGCCTTTCATCGGAAAGTTGGATTATTGCCTCTCCTCGGCTATCGGTTTTTCCTTCCCCAATCAAGTCAAGGGAGCCATCATAAATTTCAAGCCTTACGCGTTCGATGGATGCTGTACTCACTAAATCGGAAACACTAATCCACAGATTCCGACTATTACCCCTTTTTGCGACAAGCCCCATCCGGGATACCATCAAGTTTCCCCTAGCAAAACGATCGGCATGGTAATACTCGGGCTTGCATGGATCTTCCCTGTTTTCCCAATTAAAGTCGCTGAAATTGCTTACGCCGCCATAGAAATTATCCAGGATACTAACCTGATTCCCTTCGTTATCCTGGAAGTAACCATGATCTCCTTGTGGTTTTTCCCTGTCCGAAATGTTGTTTTCACCACAAGGATTCAAGGCATATTCCTGTCGGAAACCTATACGTATTTGGTAGATGGCTCCAGGATCTGGTCGGATTAATTCATTTAAATCAAGATAGTATTTCTGCCAGGTCATGGCATCAGTTCGTGCATTTTGCTTTGGCAGTATAATGGTTTTCTGCTGTATAATCTTTCCAACGCGGTAAAGGGGATAACCCATTTCGTCTATATCTCCCTCCTGGAGAAGGGGTAAGATATTGCGCGATCCGACACGAAACACCTCAACATCAACGGCAGTTAAACCAATGGCTTGAAAAGGAAAGAAAACTCCTTGCGTTCCAGGAACAATCGTTCCCTGAGAAACCAGACTGACAGCTGGAGTTGAGGCATTCCGAGTGAAGGGAAGCGCCATTTCTTCTTCCAATCTTTGCCCATTTGCTGCCCGAAGAGCAGGTCCTACACGAATAAAAACCTCACCAACCGGAAGTTCTTCCGGATAGAGAATGACTGCATTTTGTTCTATGGAAAAGGAAAGATTCCCCGTGTAATTTGCTATTTCCACAAGTCCTTCCAAATCCTGCTCCTGGTCTAATAAGGCTGAGAAAACCACGCGAATGGCGTTGTCACTTGTTTCTGACATCGCCACGGCCAAAAGGGTGAATTCGCCAATTGCCGGTATATTCTGTGTCAAAACATCTTCTTCAGGCGCATTAATTGGATTTCCATTAAAGCTTATTTCAATCTGCTGCGCTTTATTGGTTCGCGAAATATCAGGAATGCGGAAATCGTGTTGGGTGGAGGCATTATCCTCATCCCACTGAATGGTCAGGTTTTTGCTCCCTATACTCGCTTTGAGGCATGACCGAAGATCTTTTATGGTCGTTTGGTCTTCGGTAAAAACCTGTCCGGTGAATGTCACCTGATCTTCTGTACCCGCTTCGATATACATACCCCCGATTTGCACGGCCATATGTTGTTCTCTGGTGCGAAAAGAGAAATGAAAGAGGTGATAGGGTGAGTGGGCATCGGGTATAATCTTTCCAAGTTCCAGGGTACCTGCATAACTCTTACCAGCTGGCATGGATTCCCTAGGTTCAAATACCAGGGTATTGCCGTTTTTCCAGTAAGTTTTACCTTCCAATTTGGGTTCAAAGGAAAGCGCTTGTCCTGAAAGGACTTCTCCCGCTATTGCCCCGGGAACTTTACTTGAAGCAAAGACAATTTGGATTTCTTCGGAGGTGCTTACCAAACCTGCCGTATAACTGGATACGTAAGGATTGTCATCCGCAGTAGTGGGCACTCTGACCTCTTGAACTTTTCCGCAGGATAGTAGGTGAAGGAGAAAAAATCCATTTAACGCGTGATACAGTAGCCTTGCCCGATGTGTTGTTTCCATGGATACAAAAACTTACTTTTAACTAGTTATTTAGGGTTTTATGACCGAATTACCCCTATTTCCCCTGCAATGGGTCGCATTTCCCGGGGAGGAAGTGAATTTACACATTTTCGAACCCCGATACAAAAAGCTAATTCGTGAATGTGAAGAAAGGGATTTGACCTTCGGGTTACCTCCCTTTGTGGGGGGTAAATTATCCCGAATGGGTACGGAACTGCAGCTCCAGGCTGTCACTAATCGGAAGGCAGATGGGTCTTGCGATGTCCAGTTATTGGGTAAAAGAGTATTCCGTATTATCGAATTTCTGCAGCCGCTCTCCATGGCCGATTACCTGAGAGGTAAAGTTGCGTTTCAGCCCGAGGTATTTGATGCTGAAATAAATCTTCAGGGCCAATTAAGAGATAAACTACAGGACCTTTTTAACCTGATGCTTGTTGATCGGCAAATTCCACCAAATCCTTCGGCCATTCAAACGTTTCAATTTGCCCATTATGTTGGCCTGAGCCAATCGCGGGAACTTGAACTTATAGAAATCCCTTCTGAAATAGAACGCTGCATTTTCCTGCTTAACCACCTTAATACCTTTATACCTCAGGTTCAGGAAATGGAAACACTACGAAAAAGGGCTAGGCTAAACGGCCATATTAAACGGTTCGACCCCTTGGATTTTTGAAAAATATACAGGCGAAGGGAAGGTTTTTGGACCCTCTGAAGAAATGGTTCAGGCCGGCCTTTGTGGTTCGGTAATCCCCTTGATTCTTTCGAAAACCTGCATGCGCCAGGTGAGGCCCGCCCTAATCACTCCGAGTCCGTTCCCGATTTATATAAATTGTAGAGTCAAAAACAAAATTCGCCTGTACCCCGGTAAATATAATCCCTTCATCTATCTGTCACAAGTTTTTGTTCTTCCCGACTCCCCATTTCAACTGGGTTGATAGGATGTGGGAATAGGCCCCGCGACCAATACCAGGGTCGTTGAAAGCATAGTCAAGGCTAAATCGATTAAGCTTGAACCCTGCTCCGATAGCCGGCCGAAAACTAATGGTTCTTTTGTCGCCTGGTACAGAAAGCCACTGAAACTGGTTTGCTCCACCCCGAAGGAAAACTTTGGAAACAAAACCTATTTCTACCCCTAACGCAGGGTCAGCTGCAAGGCGGTTACCGGATAAAAGGGTATTCCTTCTTCCATCCGAATAAATGAAAAGATTGAACTCCGGACTTACCGTGAGTTTTTCAAACCGTTTTAAGGTGGAAAAGCCAAAAATGACCTGTGGTGCGGTTATCTCTGTTCTGTCGGTAGGAATTGTATTGCCCGTAAGACCTAAAATGGCTTTTTCAGATTCAGAAAATCGATACTGCCAAATGTTAAAGGTAGTACTGATATCTCTTAACATGATCCCAAACTGGAAAGGCTCACGATGATACTGTACTCCAGCGTCTAAACCAAAACCCCATGCATTCGCGAAAGCGCCAATCCGACGGTGAATGACTTTCGCATTAAGACCCCAAGAAATGGGAGAGGCACTTTCCGTTTGACCCAACTGCCGGCTAATGGTAAAAAGAAAGGCATAGTCTGATGCGGAGAAGGTACTCAGTTGATCAAAATTAAGGGTACCGTCTTGGTTATAAAGATTTAGCGTATTCGGAATATCGTCAATACCAAACCGAATGATGGCCATACCTAATCGTTGCTTTTCTGTGCGCGTTGGCAAGGAAAATCCAAGATAGTCGTATTGCCCGATGCCCCCAAACCACTCGCTGTGCATGGCGATAAGTTCCCAGGAAAAATGATCGCTGCGGACCAAGCCAGCTGGATTCCAATAAGCTGCCTGGGGGCCGGTCATGGATGATGCCACCGCATATCCTTTACCCTGACCAGCCGCGCCTACCCCAATTTTTAGGAACTCATTGCTATATTTCTGCGCAGGCAATTGTCCGCTGAAGGTGCTTAAAAGCGAAAGGGCAGCAAAGTAATAAGCTGGCTTTTTTAAAAAGTTGATGGTCATTTTGCTCCTTTTTCTTCGGGGTCCGGTAAATGTACCGCAGGTTCATGCCTGTGAACAAGTATGCCTGCATTTAATTCAAACCCTATTAGGATAGAAAGGGTGTTTAACTGTATCCATAACATCAAAACGATAATAGTGCCAATGGATCCGTATAATTCGTTGTACGTATTGAAATGATTGACATAATAGGAAAAAATGAAAGAACTCCCCAGGCAAAGTAAAGTAGCAAGTGCCGATCCTGGAGTGAAAAAGAGAAAAGGTTGCCGGGTAGCCGCTCCGAACCGATAAATTAGCGAAATCGAGGTGTAAAAAAGCGCAACAATAATGAACCACCGGCTTGTATCTAGAATAATTGCCACCATTTGGTCCACCCTCAAGTAATAAACCACTAGGGTGGTAATCCAACTTCCAAGAATAACCAGGAGCACAGAAGCTACAAGCAGGGCTCCGATAACTACGGTAAGCAACATGGCATTTAAGCGCTTGCGCAGCATATTCCATTGCAAAAATTGAGGAATTTCATCCTTTTCAAAGCCTCGTATCAACGCCAAAATACCGTTTGAAGCAAAATACAAAGCAGAGATAAAGCCAAAGGAAAAAAGTCCGATGCGGGGTTGGGTGGTGATATCCTCTATGAATAGGAATAAGCGGTCACCGGCATTGCCTGGCATGATTTTCTGGATTTCTTCTCGGAGAAAGACCTCAAAGGCGTAGTTCCCAGGAATGAAATTCAAGAAATATTCTTTTAGCAGGGGGGTAAGGGTGAATAAGGCAATCAGAGAGGGGAAAAGAGCAAGAAAAAAGCTGAAGGAAACGGCATTGGCCCGCAGCATCAGGTCGAAGCGCTGACATTCCCTAAGCGAGAAGCGGATCACCTCCCACAGTGGGACCCCAAAAAACCCAGGAAGGGATACCTTTCGTAATTTTTTTTCCCAATGTGTGTAAAATCGTTTCAAAATAGGCTAATCAAGAAGTTCTTCATTTAAAAGTAAGGGGCTAAAAGGGTATGCAATATGTTAGGTGCGGGTAAACTCCGGCCTGTCAACTTGTCAATAAAACAGAGCCTTACCCTACCTCCATTTACCAATTTTTCCAATTCGTTTCGTATCTCGACGTGAAAGACAATATCCCGGACAGGAAGTCTCCTTAAGCTGGTTTCAATAGTCAGCAAGTCGTCGTAACGTGCCGGTCGAACGAAGCGACTTTCTAGATGCAATACTGGCATAAGGATATGATGCTCCTCCTCCAGTTCTCGGTAACTCAGTCCAAGGGATCGTAGCATTTCAACCCTTCCAATTTCATAATAATCTGCATACCGGCCATAATAGAGGTATCCCATCTGATCAGTTTCCCCATATCTCACCCGTTTTGGGTATTGATGTGTGTACATTTTTTTTAGTTCATGCGGTGAATCGGACAGCTCATGCAATGAGAACCACCTCTGGCCCTTGACAATTCGCTGGAAGGTATAGTGATGATGGTGTTTTCCATTTGTCGAATTTCTTCTGTATCGGTTTCTCGCAGCAAGTCAGCAGCCGAAAGGATTCGGTATCCTGCAGCTATAAGGGCTTTTTCAGTTCTGGGATTACGGTCGTAAGCAAGAGCCACTCCAGGTTTTAAAGCCAGGAGATTACAGCCATCTGTCCATTGTTCCCGTTCTTGATAAGGGCTAATCCCATCGCCAGCAAACAAGAATCGGACCTCAGGGTCTAATTCCGCTCTCCAGAAGGATGCCAAGCCATTATAATTTGCCGTTTCCCCGTTTTTTCGATAAACAGTCACAGCTATACCGCCTCCTTCCTCTATCAAGGGTTTATACGCAATCACATCGTGCCTCCCTATCTGGGTGAATAGGGTGTCAATATGCATGTAAGATCGCTCTTTTGGAATATTTACCTTAACAACTTGACTTACAGCATCCTTTTGGAAAAGGATATCGCGAAGTGATGTTATTCCGAAGGGATTACTACGCTCGCTGCATCCGATGAGGAGGTAATCCGGATGAATCATCATCACATCACCGCCTTCTATATGAACATGTTCTCCCTGACGGGATGGTGGGAAATGCTCCAATAGATTGAGATTAATGATTCGTCCTTGTTCACGCAAGGTCTGAAAATATGGATGTGCCCCAAAGAGAAAACGGGTAAGGTAGTTTTCCCGGTGGCGTGCCTCCTTGGCTGCTTTGGTGATGACTACATATTTTCCTACCGTGACTGCTATATCCCGAGTAAATATATAGTTGGGTATGGGGTCAAAAAAGATGTGGTCGGTAGGTGCATGGTAGCCTGTAATCAAAATATCCCGTAGTTCTGCTTCGGGTAAAGCTTGAAGGAAATCCAGGGTGGAAACCGGCAGCTCTTCGTGCTGAACTACCCACTCTAGAAGTTTGCGCTTTTCCGTTGTATCAGCAACTAGGGCTTCATAAAGGAGATTTTCCACCTCATGGACATTCTCCCTACCGGTAAATAATTGGAGAACTTTTTTGAATTGGTCATGCTCCTGCTGCATAAGGGGCAGATGGACAATATCGTCGAAGAGTAATTCAGATGACCGCTTTGGCGTGATGCGGGCTATTCCTGCATCTGGTCGGTGAATGATAACTGATTGAAGCGGGTCGATTTCATTGCCGACATAGATTTTTTGGTTCATGGTTTTCTTTGGTTGGTGGGCAAAAATAACATTTAAAGACCCTAAGGCGTAAGGATATTCCTTATATTGACTAATTTGCGAACCGTCTAGGACCTTTTCTGATGGAGGCAACACCTGATTTATCCTTTCGCCCTAAACAGGGGGATTTCTGGCAAAAGCCGGAGGGAATAACCGGAATAATTTTTCTTACAACGCTAGCCTTTGCTCTGGCTATGCTGAGTTTGCGCTTTTTCCCGGTACTCCTTAGTAGCATTTTTCAACCGCTTCCGCTTACCGTTTTGTTGCTCTTGATAATGGGAGGCTTGGTTGTCCTCATTGACCGTTCCTTTCGGCATTCGTTGTGGGGTATTTTTACGCGTGGTATGCGCTGGATAACTCATCGCTTCGTAAAGATTGATCCTATCAGCACCCTCAATCGGCATCTTGCCGGACTGGCTGATAATCTGGGTAACTTGAAACGGCAATCGGCCAAACTGCGTGGCCAAATGCATCAACTCAAGGAACTGATCCATAACAATGAGGGGCAAATTCGCCTTAATCTTCAGGAAGCTGCACAGGCTCGATCAACCAATCAACAGGCAGAACTCATACTTAAATCGCGAAAGGCTGGAAGACTTCAGGAGTCAAATTTAAGGTTGGAAACGCTCTACCAGAAGATGGTCGTTCTGTATCAGGTGCTTTCCCGAATGCATGACAATTCCAAGATTTTATATGAGGATATCCAAGATCAGGTGGCCCTAAAAGAGCAAGAGCTAAAAGCTGTCCATGCCTCTCATAGCGCCATGCAATCGGCAAAAAATATCATCCAAGGGGATCCAGAGAGTCGCGGATTATTTGATGCCGCCATGGAGGCTGTTGCCGATGACGTTGGGTTGAAAATGGGGGAACTTGAACGATTCATGCATGCCTCAAATCGGTTTATGGACACCATCGACTTACAAAACGGCGTTTTTGAGGAGGCAGGCCTAAAGGCCTTAGAAGTATTGGAACAGGAGGCATCTGGATTACTTTCTACTAATGAAACACTTGAGCTTTCAGGCAAAGAGGTACCCAAACAAGTTAGCCCCTATGATAAACTATTCGAATAAATATGCATAATAAACTTCTTTTTTTACTGCTTTTTAGCAACCTAGTTGGAGTTACTCTAAAAGGGCAATTTCAGGCATCTGCGGAATCTTTTCTCCTGGAGCACATTGATCGCAATATCTCGAAGTATCGCGAAACGGCCCACAGTATATGGCAATTGGCGGAATTGGGATTTCAAGAAGATAAGAGTACATTGGTACTGCAAAACCTGTTGCGCGAAAACGGTTTTACGGTAAACTCCGGCCAGGAAGGAATGCGCACTGCTTTCATTGCTGAATACGGAAGTGGCAAACCTGTATTGGGTTTTCTGGCCGAGTATGATGCGCTACCAGGCTTGTCGCAGAAAGTTTCACCTGATATGGATCCGCTAGAAGAGCGTGCCCCCGGCCACGCATGCGGTCACCACCTTTTTGGTACAGCATCAGCAGCTACCGCTATCGCGTTAAAAGACTGGATGGCCAAAACGGGCGTTTCTGGAACAATCCGGGTTTATGGTACCCCTGCTGAAGAAGGTGGCGGTGGCAAAGTGTTTATGGCACGAGGGGGGCTCCTAAATGACGTGGATGCCGTACTTACCTGGCACCCCGCAAACCGGAACGATGCCAGTGCGGAGTCCTCTCTTGCTATCATGTCTGCTAAATTCACCTTTAAAGGAATCGCCGCGCATGCGGCAATGGCACCATGGCGTGGTCGAAGTGCATTAGATGGCGTTGAAGCGATGAACGACATGGTTAATATGATGCGGGAACATGTTGAACCAGATTCTAGAATCCATTATGCCATAACCAATGGTTCCATGGCTCCCAATGTTGTTCCTGCTAAAGCCGAAGTATACTATATCGTTCGCCATCCGGAAATGAAGGAGGTTGTGCGCCTCTTCGAACGACTAAAAAAGTGTGCCCGCGGAGCGGCCATAGGCACTGAGACAGAGGTAACAGAGGAAATTGTTTCAGGCTATTATAATATCCTTATCAATGAAACACTAGCGTCTCTCATGCACCGAAATCTTTTGAAGGTTGGAGGTGTTACCTATGACGAACAGGAGAAGGCATTTGCTCAAGCGCTTATGCGAACCTTTCCAGGTGAGTCCTATTACCAAATTGAACAGGCCTCAAAGATTGAATCATTTCGAATAGAGGAACGAGGTGGACCTGCCTCTTCCGATGTTGGTGATATTAGCTGGGTAACACCAACTGCTTCTATCGCCACAGCTACCTGGGTGCCAGGTACAGTAGCCCATACCTGGCAAGCTGTGGCCTCAGGTGGATCCGAAATCGGAATTAAAGGCATGGTGGTGGCAGCCAAAACGATGGCGCTATCTGCAAAGGAACTTTTACTGGATCCTGAAATCCTTCGAAAAGCCAAAGAAGAAAAAAGCCGCCGTACCGGCGCTGGATTTGTTTACCGCCCGCTTGTCGGAGATCGGCCACCGCCTCTGAATTTTATGCAGGGCAATGATCCCAGAAGAAATTAATCCGTATGGATGTAAGAAAGGTTATTCCGTTTCGTTTTCTATGTATGAATAAGCTCTATCTCGTCTTGGGTTTTTTCCTTTTCGTTGCCTCAAACGCCTATGGGCAATCGTACAACACTTCAGCCGGTCTGCGAATGGGTTCTTCCTGGGGCATTTCTGCCCAACAGCGAATTATTGGAGGATGGACAGCTGAGGGAATTTTGCAAAATCAACGTGGTAATAGTAGCTCCTCGCTATCCCTTTTGATTGCCAGGCATAAGCCAATAATTTCCAGGCGTTTTAATTTCTACCTAGGGGGTGGCCTTCGCTTTCCCCTCGCTTCAGTTGATTTTGGACCTGCAACATCCGGTTTGGGTGTTGCAGGTATAGCTGGTTGGGAATTTACCTTCCTCCGGTTAAATTTAAGTATTGACTATCAACCCATTTTTTACCCTATCTCCTCTTCCTTTCGCTCTCAATCAGGTCTATCTGTGCGTTATGTACTTAAAAAAAGGAAAAAATTTGGGTGGGAAAAGAAAGATAAAGGTGAGGACCGAGACCCGGAAATCTCTAAGAATCGAAAAAAATAAATACTTTTGCCCCGCTGTGGATAACAGCCAATTTGGTGATTGTAGCTCAGTTGGTTAGAGCGCCAGTTTGTGGCTCTGGAGGCCGCCGGTTCGAATCCGGTCTTTCACCCTGGGGGAAACACGGCAGTTGTTTCCCCTTTCCATTTGTCATATAGGGCCTCCATGTCACGCCATACTTCTGGATTACGAAGGGATTCAGGATTTAGATGCCTGTCGGAAGGCCCCAACTCAAAAAGTCGCTTTACCGGCAATTCTACTTTCTTTCCACTTAAAGTGTATGGAATTTCCGGAATAACGAGGATTTCATCGGGAATATGGCGCGGGGAAAGCCTTTCGCTTAGAGTTTTTCTAATTGCTCGATGCTGGTCTTCACTTAAATGATCGACTCCAGCAAGGGATAAAAGCAGGATGAGCCGCTCATCTTGCGCACTTATGCGAACATGAATAATGAGCGAATCAGTTAGGAAATCAATACTATCCAGTTCCTGGTAAATTTCGGCAGTACCCATACGCACGCCATGGCGGTTAAGCGTAGTATCAGAACGACCTGTAAGTTGCAGGTAACCGTCTTCGGTAATGGTTACCCAATCGCCATGCCACCAAATTCCTGGAAACTTTTCGAAGTAACTCTTGCGATAGGTTTCCATTCCAGTATCTGCCCAAAATGAAAGGGGCATCGAAGGCATAGGCCCAGTAAGGACAAGTTCCCCTTCCTGATTCGTTAATCGTTCTCCATTTGGACTAAATGCATACAATGGGGCTCCTAGGCACCGAGCCTGAATAAATCCATTTTGGATAGGTTTCCACGGGCAGGCTCCGGCAAAGGCAGTACAAACATCGGTACCTCCACTCATGGAAATGAGAGGTATTCTCCCTGAGAAAATCCGTTCGACATATTGGTATTGTTCGGCTGTAACTGGAGCTCCTGTAGCACTGATTGTTCGCAGATTGGCCAGTTGCCTGTGTGCTTCTGGCTGGAAATTTAGCCGTTCAATAGCTTTTAAATAGGCTGGACTGCATCCAAAATGGGCTATTTCTGCCTTACCTGCAAGTTCCCATAGGGTAGCTGTATTCGGGTGCAAAGGATGACCATCGTAAAGTACTGGTATGGCTCCGGTGGCAAGCGTGGATTGTAAAAAGTTCCACATCATCCAGCCAGTGCTTGTATACCAGAAATATTTTTCGCCAATCAATACATCGTTATGCAGGACTAGGTATTTCAGATGTTCTAACAATACACCACCCTGGCGGTGAACAATTGCTTTAGGTTTTCCAGTCGTACCTGAGGAGAAAAGGATATATAAGGGGTAATCGAACGGTAGTGGGAGAAAAACCAGGTGTTCGGATGAATATTCGGATTGCATAGCATGCCAACACACCTCATCTGGCTCAAGCGTTATGGTTTCTTCTGTCACCCAAATAATTTTCCGAATGGAAGGCACCTGTTTTTTGATTTCTCGAAAAGCTGCCAACCGCTGAAAGGTTTTTCCACCATAAGTGTATCCCGTGACGGCAATCAAAAAACTCGGGGAAATTAGGGATAGCCTTTCACCAATAGCTGGCACGCCAAACTCAGGAGAGCAACTACTCCAGATGGCTCCCAGGCTGTTAGCTGCTAGTAGGGACCAGGTAGCCTCAGGTTGATTACCTAGAATTCCTGCGATACGATCTCCAGGATTTAGGCCTTCTGCAATCATGAAAGTTCGAAGAGCTGCAGTTTGCTGCTTCATTTCCTCCCAGGAGATTACCTTAGGTTGCTGGGATTCAGATTGAAAGAACAGAGCTGGGTTTGCTGAAGTCTGGTATCGAAACAGATGCTCAGCATAGCTTAATTGCATGCCGGGAAACCAACATGTGTTTATTATTTCTGATGCTGTTCGTACCGTGGTACTCGAACTGTACACCTTTATCTTGAAAAAATCGATAAGACTACCCCAGAACTGGTCTGAATTGGTTACAGACCATTGCCATAAATCTTCGTAGTCTGCAAAATCCCTACTGCTTAGTTGCCTTGCAAAGGCTAGGTACTTAGCGAGATTGGATTCAGTTGAAAGCATTACCAATTGGAAAAGGCAGCATTAAAAATATCTTCCATTAGCTGCCGGCTAATTGCTTTATTGGCGGTTTCCTGCACAGAGGAAAAATCAATACTGCTGCTAAAGTCATAAAAGAAAGAAAAGTTTTTTTGCCAAATCTCTACATTCTTGCGGTGGTTGATGTATGTTACTGCTAGGGTAATGGTTAACCTATTGATGGCTGTGCTTTCTCCAGTGCGAGGAGCCTCTGCGGAAATACGGTAATCTACCAGTGTACCCTTGAATTCAATATCTGGATCCTCTTCGTTTAAGACTAATCTGGATTCTGAACGAACCTTATCCTTGAGGTCTTCCGTGAGTCGCTGAGCAAGCGAGGGTAGCGCATTTTCAGCGTTATTAGTAAAATTACCGATGTAAAAGGTCTTTAATTCCGGGTCAAGGGTGGCACCAGAAAGCGATATGGTACATGCTTGACTAGCATACCCAAGAGCATATACCAAAACCGTAATTAGGAAAGTTTTCGTTTCACTGAATCTCATTCCAGATCGTATTGTTTGATTTTTCGGTAAAGGGTGCGTTCAGATATGCCCAATTCAACCGCAGCATCTTTTCGTCTTCCTTTATATTTCTTTAAGGCTTTGGCTATAAGCAGCCTTTCTTGGTCATCCATTCGCAAATTCTCGTCCAGGACTTCTGCATTGCCAAAAGTGCTTGGTCTGATGGAATGACTAGGATGGATGATTAATGGCGTTTTCCCTTCTATACCTTCATCATAGCTTTCATCTTCCCTGTTAAATTGGGAGAAAGCACTGTGGCGTTCACCTGGTAGAGATGCTAATGTTGGGGAATTGGGGTAGGTGTCTCCATTGAAATCCGACCGGGAGGGAATCGGGCTGTAGTCTTCAAGCGTTTTCAGTTGACTAATATCTTTAACCTGCAAATCATTGTTCCGTATGATTTCAAGGACAAGGGATTTTAAATCCGAAAGATCCTTTTTCATGTCAAACAAGACTTTGTAAAGGATTTCTCGTTCCTGAAAACCATTGCCTTCAAGGGGAGAAGCCTCCCGGGAAGTGGTAGGTAAATTTCTATCTCGAAGGGATGGTACGAGGTCAATAAGTTTTTCATACCCCAGCATCCTCTCCTCAGTCATCACAGAAACCTTTTCTGCCACGTTTTTCAACTCGCGGATATTTCCCGGCCAGGCATATCCCTGAAGTACTTGAATGGCAGTTTCATCAAGTTGAATGGGTGGCGTGCGATATTTTTCGCTGAAATCAACCGTAAAGCGCCGAAAAAGGAGATAAATGTCTTCAGGCCTTTCCCGAAGGGCTGGTACTGGTATGGTGACGGAGTTGAGCCGGTAAAAGAGGTCTTCCCGGAATTTGTGTTTTCGTATTCTATCGCCAAGATGAACGTTGGTTGCGGCTATGATCCGCACATTGGTCCGCAAAACGGTACTTGAACCTACCCGGATAAATTCCCCGCTTTCCAAGACCCGAAGCAAAAATGCCTGGGTATCTAGGGGTAATTCTCCAATTTCATCGAGAAAAAGAGTGCCCCCATCATAGGTTTCAAAATAACCTTTGCGATCGGAAACAGCACCTGTAAAAGCGCCCTTTTCGTGCCCAAACAACTCTGAGTTAATAGTGCCTTCAGGTATGGCGCCACAGTTAATGGCGATAAATTTTTCGTGTTTGCGGGCACTTAAGCCATGGATTATTTTTGAAAACACCTCTTTTCCTACGCCACTTTCTCCTGTAATGAGTGTGCTCAGATCTGTTGCCGCTACCCGTATGGCGGTTTGCAGAGCCCTGTCCAAAAGCGGTGAATGGCCAATGATGCCATACCGCTGTTTGATGGATTGTAAATGATCCATTCAGGACAAGGGTTTACCCAGTAGGGTACCACTGGTGGCATCGGTAACAAGAACTTGAACGAAATCACCAGGCTTGGCTTGACCAAATTTGGGAAATACTACCACTTTGTTCTGGGAGTTTCTACCGCTAAAATGACTGGCTGATTTGCGTGAATTACCCTCGATGAGGACTTCGAATGTTTTTCCGATATCTTTAAGGTTACTCTTTAAGGAGAGGTTACGCTGAAGTTGGATAGTTTTTTCCAAGCGGGTCTGTTTCACCTCTGGGGGTATATCATCAGTGAGTCGTTTAGCTGCTGGTGTGCCCGGACGCTCTGAGTATTGAAACATATAGCAAAGAGTATAGTCCGCAAAGGTCATCATCTCCAACGTTTCTTCAAATTCATCTTCGGTTTCAGAGCAAAACCCGACGATGATATCGGAAGAAATAGCACAGTCAGGAAGAATGCGTCGAATGGCATTCACCCGCTCTCGGTACCATTGTCGATCATAAGTCCTGTTCATTAATTCAAGGATACGGGAATTGCCAGATTGCACCGGAAGATGAATGTACCGGCAAATGTTAGGATAGCTGGCTATGGTTTCCAGTACCTCATCGGTAATATCTTTAGGGTGGGAGGTTGAAAAACGAATCCTCATACCTGGTGCCTCCTTAGCCACTCTTCGAAGTAAATCAGCAAAAGAAACAGTATCAAATGAATCCGGATTTACCCAACGATATGAGTCTACATTCTGACCAAGCAGCGTAACCTCGCGATATCCCTTTCCCGCTAAATCAGAAACTTCAGCAAGAATGCTGAATAAATCACGACTGCGCTCCCGACCCCGTGTGAATGGAACCACACAGAAGGAACACATGTTATCGCAACCCCGCATGATCGACAAAAAAGCTGTAATCCCATTGCTTCCCAATCGCAGTGGGCTAACATCTCCGTAGGTCTCTTCTCTAGATAAAAATACGTTGACTCCTTTTTCACCCATACCCGCTCCAGCGATTAGCAATGGCAAATCGCGATAGGCATCTGGGCCGGCTACGATGTCCACTATTTTTTCTTCTTCGAGAAACTTGGTTTTCAATCGTTCAGCCATACACCCTAATACCCCAATGATGCGCTCTGGCTTTCTTTTTTTCAAGATTTGGAGTTCGCTGAGGCGCTTGCGTACAGAATCTTCTGCTTTTTCGCGTATGGAGCAGGTATTTAGAAAGATGAAATCGGCTTCATCTGCTGAATTGACGGCCTTGAAACCTGTTTCAGCTAGAATGGAGGCCACAATCTCGCTATCCGAGAAATTCATCTGGCATCCATAGCTCTCAATGTAGAATGTTTGCTCAACCTTTTCTAAATCCGTGCCAGTGTCCACATCCTTGGGAAAGCTGACGGGGACCTTTCCCTCTTTAACCATTTCTTTAGATTCCTTCGAGCAAAAATAAGGAGAAATAAGCATTTGCTTTTTAGGCTACTTGATTAATATTGAGTTGTTAACCCCTATTTTTGCCGAAAAAATTGCTATGCGACTTGATTTCTTGTTTGTTTTGGTTGTTTTTTGCCTTCAAAGCTGCGCTGAAGAGGAATTATTCCAAGTTGGTAACGACGCCTGGATGGTTGAAAACCTTCGGGTAAAAACATTTAGAAATGGTGATCCTATTCTGGAAGCTAAAACTCAGGAAGAATGGCTAAAAGCAGGCCAGGATAAATTACCTGCTTTTTGTATTCAAGAAAACCTTAAAGGAAACGAAAAAACTTTTGGCATCCTTTACAATGCCTATGCAGTGCGTGATGTAAGGGGGTTGGCACCAAAGGGATTTCATATAAGTACAGACCAGGAATGGGAACGCCTTATACGATTCTTAGGTGGAAATGAAATGGCTGGTGGAAAATTGAAAGACCCGGAATCATGGTCTTCCAACCATTCTGCCATTGGTTCTGGATTCAATGCTAGACCTGGTGGCGTTCGTATTTTTGAAGGTAGTTTTTCAAATGTTAATCGATCCGTTTATTTCTGGACTTCCACAGAAGAATCTACGGCGATGCAATTTTATTATAGGCTAGTGGATGAAGGAAATGGATTGGACCGGAATTATGCTTTTTTAAATTACGGTATGTACGTTCGTTGCGTTAAGAATTTGCCGAACTAATGGTCTGGAGTTTTCTTCAATCGGAAGCTGATTTCGGTCGGAGCGCTCGGCTCAACAATCAACGGCGCCGAATAATTCACCTTTTGATGCAATATGGTGAATTAAGTATCCCTGAGCTTTGCCAGTTTATGAAACGGAGTATCCCCACTGGAACCAAATTGGTGGATGATTTTTAATCGCAAGGACTACTTATCAATGCAGGAAAACGGGAATCTACGGGCGGTCGAAGACCCGTAACCTATGTGCTTAATCCCGATATGGGTTACGTATTTTCCCTGGAAATACTTCTACGCTCCTTAAGGGTGCATATTCTTAACTTGGAGGGGAATCCGGTTCATGCTTGGGAATCTGAAACCTTTGATATCGCAAATCATGACGAATCACTGGCACTTTTGTTAGAAATCGTCCCTTGGTTAATCAAGGAACATGAGCTTCCTTCGGATAGAATTTTAGGAGCTGGTGTAGGAATCACAGGGCGGGTAAATACCAGAAAAGGCATCAGCCACTCCTTTCTCCATACCGGACCGCCGCTTTGCGACCGACTAACGAAAGCCTGGAAAATGCCTGTTTTCATTGACAATGATACCCATTTATTAGCACTTGGGGAAAACACCTTTGGATTGGCCAGGGAAATGGAGAATGTGGTCTGTGTCAATCTTTCCAAAGGCCTTGCCGTAAGCGTCATTGCCAACGGGAAGCTCCAATCAGGCCATTCCGGCTTTGCCGGCGAATTTGGGCACCTTTTAGCCGGTGTCGGTAAGCTACGCTGTGTTTGCGGAAAAACGGGCTGTTTGGAAACCCTTGTTTCTGGCCTTGCCTTGGAATCAGCCTACCTTTTAGCAACCAATAAAAAATTGGATTATCGGAAAATTTTGACACTGCCAGACTCAAATTCCTTTTCGTTGAGCGTAGAACTTGTCAAAATGGGTGAACAACTGGGTCAATCGCTAGCCATGTTAATTGATTTATTGAATCCGGAGCGTATTGTCCTCGGTGGTGGCTTTAGCCCCGTGCTTCAACGCATGTACCCTGCAATACATAAGGGTATTCACTTACACAGCCTTCCCCAATTATCCGCCGACTGCGATTTAACCATTTCAAGTTTAGGCGAGCGTGCAGCAGTGTTGGGTGCCTTTGCGCTTGTAACCGAAAATTTGTTAGTAGGCTAATTGGACCGGTATTTCCGGAAATAATCAGGATTTTCTTGAATACCCTCGTAGAAAAAGAAAATTTCTCCGTTTATCTTCTGTAAACGGTTCTCCTGCACCATGAGGGAGAGGAACGACTCACTTGGACGGTAACTCCCTAGTTTTAACAACACCCCAGGGTATACGGTGGGCCATTTTTCTGGTGCTACCTGTTCAGAGACGATTTTGGTAAGCTCCTGACTGTAGGCTTGGATGTTGTATCGATAAATCTGCGGAGATATTAGATCTGTCCATCCTTCTTTCACCCATGTTGGCCAGTCCTGAAGATATTCTGTCTTGGCAAATGGAAAGACACTTGGTGCCATAGCGATTTTCAAGCGGGGATTAAGCGCTTTTAGCTCCCGATAAATGCGACCGGCGTATTGACTCAGTCTATTTGCCCTCCAGTCAATCCAACGTTGGTCTGTTTTTCCTCCTCCAGGTTCTTGCCCACCATTTTCTGCCTTGTAAGAAGCTATAATCTCCGGGTTATACCCACCTTCAGATGGAAGCGCAGGAAGACGGTCATCCCCCTGAATGCCGTCAAGATCAGGGTACTGGATGACCAATTCCTTCATTAAAGCAAGCATGAAATGTTGCACCTGCGGATCGAGGGCGTTCATCCAGGTAAATCCGTTTTTGACTACCCGCTGACCGTTTTCATTGAGTGCTACCCATTGGGGTCTTAGCCGAAGGATGTGTTCCCCTTTTCCACTATTTTCTGCTGCAAAGCCATATTCCATCCAGGCATATACCTTCAGGGAATCAGCATGGGCTGCATCCAGGATTTCCCGTAGGGGATCCCTGCCGGCAAGTCCTTCCTCTATTTCAATGCCGAAGGTATCCCGCATAATTCGCGAGGGATACAGTGTCCTGCCCTTATTCCACATGACCACAAAGAGGTGGTTAATGCCGTTAGCTCGGCAAACCTTAACGGCCCGTTGAATACCTTCCCTAGAATAAAGCACTTTACTGTCCACATTGGTTAGCCAAGCACCTCGAAGGTGGGGTGATATAGGCACAAGAGTATCCAACACAGGAATGGTCGTTGGATTAAGGACAGCCGGCTCTTTTGTGCATGATGCCCACAATCCGGAGACTAGGCAAAGTGCCAAATAAGTCAACGTGTAAAAGAAAGAAAATACCCGATTTTTCAAAATCACCAGCCCAGATTTTGTTTTAGATTTTTATTCTTATCTAATTCCCCAAGTGGTAGCGGCCACAGTTGATGTTTGCCATTATTCTGTCTTCTTTCATTCCGACTACTGATTCGTTTAGCAATACTTGCTGAATAGTTGGGAATGTCATTGAGATCCTGAACCGAACCTGCTGCGCCAAAACTAGGTATTTCCGGAGGAAGGGACGGATTGCGGGCTGCGCCAACTATCTGGGTGTTGAGGACCTCGGTGACCAGATTCCATCGGCGAATGTCAAAAAGTCGCAGGCCTTCGATGGCAAATTCTACGGCCCGTTCGCGGCGCACCAATTGCCTCAATTTAACCACCGTAATTTCCGTGGTTACCGGTTGGCCTGCGCGTTTTCGCACATCGTTTATGGCCTTGGTAACCGCTGCGTCGGCATTGTTTTGCTCCAGTTGCGCTTCGGCAAACATGAGTAAAATCTCTGCGTAACGCATTAGAATGTATCCCGTTTTTAGTTCCCATTGATATTGAGCGGGATCATTGTACTTGCGCCAAACATAACCAACTCTACCTACAGCGCCAGTTGACCCAAACTGCCATACACTGTTTGATGATGTTACGAAGTCGGGGTTTCCTCGCACGATGTCGTAGCGGGAAGTATTCCAGTTCCACCGGTAAATGGTGTCCTGATGAATGGTATATATGAAGCGCTGATTGGGATTTTGATAGGGCAGGCTTGCATTAACGGCCATACGGGTTTCCATGGTGTCTCCAGGCATAAAAAGAGTCCAGCGAAGCCGGGCATCCCGATTGAGTTCAGGTTTGGCCGGGTTGTAGAGGGGAGATTGGTCAATTCGCCTGCCGTCGATGCATTCAAATTTATCGACCATCTCTTGCGTAGGGAAATTGTTACTTTGGGCACCCAAGGTTTGCCGTGGGGTGTAGCCCACAGACATCCAACTGCTGATGTTTGGATTGTCCCCTGGATAAACCATCGTCCACATTAATTCCCTTCCTTGATTGGTATTCTGGCCAGCCAGCGTAAACAAGTTTGGGAAAGATGGATTTAGACCATACTGATTGCTATCCATAATTGTCTTGCAGGCCGCAGTGGCAGTTGGATAGTCTTTAATCAACATGGCGACCCTTGCGATTATCCTGGGAAGAGGAATCTGAAACAGCTTCAATAGGCTGTTGGAACTTAGTCATAATCTGGCGCTCCCTAGCAGAAAGGTCTGGCTGAAATGCCAGATTAGCATTTTCCCATTCATGAAGCCAATGATAGTAAAGCTGTTGATTCTCCGCTAGTCCAAGCCAAATCTCCAGCGTCCTTTGCTGCAGGACACTTGTCTTGCCTTCAAAATGAGCGAATAGGATTTCTTTGGTTATCATTCCTGGGTGACTGCTATGTATTTTTTCTTAGCCGTGCGGCAATTGCCTGTCGCAGGGATTTAAGCGCATTGTAGTTATGCACTTCCACGGTGCGCAAGGAAATACCCATATCTCGGGCAATTTCCCTTTGGGCTTTTCCTTCATAACGGTGTAGAAGAAAAACCTGCTTGCATACCGGAGGCAGACCATCTATTGCTTCGTTCAATAATTGAATCATTTCATCCTGAAGCAGTATGACTTCTGGTTCATCATCGATTTCAGGGGCTGGGTACACTTCCATAACTGGCAGCTGAAGTCCAGTCCGCAGAAAATCAATGCATCGGTTGCGCACCGCGCGATACAAATAAGCTTCGTAGGAAGTGGTAATCCGGTCAAAGCTTTTATTTTCCAACATCTTAATAAATAAATCACTCACAAGATCTTCCGCCTCCGTTTTAGAATAGAGAAATTTTACGGCGTGATTGCATAATCCGGTATAGTACTTTCGAAACAATAAGGAATAGGCTGCCATAGGATTTGTGTCGAACAAATTGCGTACAACAAAATCCGGGTAGGAAGCTTCTTGCTCTTCTTCGACCTCCTGATGCTCCAGGGTGGAAACTACCCCATCTTTTGCCCGTCTTATGGGCAATGGCGCACGGAAGCCTCTTTCTACCGAATTTTTTGGGCTCCCCTGGGGAATTATCGCTTTTTTACCTTCCATCATGTAATTAACGATAAATGTTTATGGATTACTTACGGTTTATCCAAATTTATTTTGGAAAGGTGCTTATATCCCAAAAATTCCTCCGGCCCTAGAGCTAAAAATCCATCTGAAAACTTAATACTGGTATAAATCCTCCGCCAAATCGGGTAAAATTTAGGCGATTGGCTACAGCATCGTAAGACACGAAGGATATGTTTCGGTGATTGGTCAAATTCTGAATATCCAAGGATAGATGACCATAGAATCCCTTTCGGTTAAAACGGTAGGCTACCCGGCTGTCGATGCGGAAATAGGGCTTTACTTGGGAGGTCCACTCCTTGGTCTTTAAAGGAATATAGCTGCCCAGCCTGGCCGAGGCCACTGGATCCAGTGGGGAGTATCGGAAGCCCCCATTATACAAAGCACGGAATCCTGCTTGGAGGGTTGCCTGATTTCGAAAGGTAAATTCCTTGCCAAAAGTGAGGGAACTTGTGAAACGGGTGTTGAATTTTGAATTGTACCATCGGCGGTTGAACGGGGAATACTGAGCGCGAAATGTGGAACCGGTCAACAGAAAATAGATTCTGTTGCTGAAGAATTTTTCAACTAGCCCGTCGATTCCATAGTTTAAACCTCTTCCCTCACTGGTTACCGGGAATTCGGGAAATTGATCTTGGTTGTTGAGCATCCAGTATAGGGATTCAGAACTCCGTTCTACCGGCACCCTTTCCAAGGTTTGTACATAGCCTTCCAAATTGAAACGGACCTGTTTCGCGGTAATCGCCTGATAGCTTAAGATGAGGTGGTTTGCCTTGATTAGTTTTAAATCTGCGTTAGGTCTGATCAGGGTATTTCCTTTTCGTTGGGTGTAGAAATACGAAGCCAGTGGCAACAGTTTGCTTAGCCGGCTATAAGCAAGATTGAGGGTTTGTCCTTTGCCGAGCCGGTAGGCCAAGGCAGCCCTCGGTTCAATCGAAGCGGTTTGATTAAGGAAAAAGTGTAAATAGTGAATGCCTGCTTGCCATATCGTCTTGTCGTTCAGTTTCCTTGTAATTTGGGTGTATACCTGTCCTTGCCAAGTATTGCCATTCCCATTAACTGTGTTGAATCGATTGTTAAGATTTTGGGTGATGTCTGTAAGGGAGCGGCGTGGCGCGGTCTCCACGTCAAAATCGAAGCCAATCTGATGGACCATGATTCCACTTTTCCAGGTAGTGGCAGGATTGGGTTTTTTCTGGTAGGTAAGGGCTCCAGACAATCTGTTTTCCAGATATTTTTGGGTATTGTATCGGTAGCGCTCATCGGTGCGGGAGAGGGTGTCATACCTTCGAAAAATATGCGTCGTGTTTATGGAAACAACGGCTTTTACAAAAGAAGTTTTGTCAATGAGCCGTGTTAGTGTTACCCCTGTTGCCCCCATATTGCTCCCCTGGATTCGGTCTTCCCAATGATTGGATATCCCGGGATTCCTCTTGGTTACGTCGGTGACTGGGGTGTAGTTTTCCAGACTTAGTCCCCCCATGCCAAACAAAGTGTAAAAGGTTCTGCCATCCTTACTCCGACCGGCAAAATTGAAGCAAAGATCCTGAAAATCGTTGGATACTCTTTCTCCGATGAGCTGGAACCCTAAGCGGTTCAACAATCCAAGGGTGGAATATCGGTAATTGATCAAGTAGGAGGACCGCCCTTTTTTTAGTGGGCCTTCTGTAGCAAAATCGAGCCCCAGGAGCCCTAATTTTATTCGATGTTCTCGATTCTCCGCATTGCCTTTTCGGAAATGGACATCAAAGGTTCCGGAGAGCGCATTGCCGTACTCAGCTGACATACCTCCTGTAGAGAAATCGGAACGAGCAAGCAACTGGGCACTAAACACCGTTATGCCACCGCCTGAGGTGCCCGGTCGGGCAAAATGGTTAGGATTAGGAATGTCTATCCCTTCCAGTCGCCATAGCATGCCAAAGGATGAATTGCCTCGAATCAGGATGTCGTTTTCCGTGTCATCACCCCCGCGAGTTACTCCCGGGTAGGAAATGGCCATTCGCCCTAAATCATTTACGCCGGCCGGCATTCTTTCCGTATCCTCCGCAGAGAAGGACCGCGTACTGACTAAAGCGGAAGTATTTACTGGGGCATTTGCGTTTTGGGATGCCGAAATTTCGACGGTTGCAAGCGATTGACTTTCCGGATTCATGGTAATTTGAAGTACTGCTTCTTTGGCCGTGGTCAAAATGAAAGCTTCAGAAAGGAAATCGGCATAACCAACATAGGTACAGCGAACCGCCTGCCTGCCAACGGGTATTCCCCGTAACTCAAAATGGCCTTGTTCATCGCTAACTGCACCCAGGATTTTATCGTTTCCAACCAAACTAACGGCAGCAAAAGGTAATGCGGCCTGGGTGCTTTTATCGGTAACAAATCCTCGGATGGTCTGTGTCTTTTCCTGAGCATGAAGCTGGTCCCCTAGCCCGAAAGACAACAGCTCTATGAGAAAAATAGCTATAGAGGATAGTCGACACGTCATGGCTTACTGGATTGGCAAATAATCGCTATCCAAGATAAGCAATCGCTCAATTATCAGAAATGCAACCTAATCCCGGCTAAGAAATTAATGCCGATAGAATCGTAATACTTCCATCGCTGTCTGCGATTATTAAGGAGGTTGTTGCCTTGCAGAAAAGCATCAGCTTGCTTGTGAATTTGATAGCTGGCTCCAAGATTCCACTCGATTAGAGGTCCTAAAGATAGGGTGCCGTCTCCTCCAGGATAGGGTACTCCACGCTCTGCGTTTAGCTCCGTGGTGATGGCAAGGGCTGGTTTTTGAAATTTGTATTTTAACCCAGACATGGCTGTAAATGAAGGTATATGCCATGGCCTTGATTCGCGGTCCAAACGAAAAAAACGCTGTTGGAAAGCCCCCCGTATTACAAGGTTCTCACCCTGTGACAAGGTGAATTCCCCCCGTATAAATCCAATCCGGGCCCGATCGTATTGTACCAGAAAACGGGGTATGCTGTCTGCTGTAGTGATATACAAAGCTAAGTTGTCCTGCATTTCAATCCCTCCTTCTATCCGATATGATCCGGCGCTACCGCTACCCTTGAGTCCAGTTGTATAGGTATTCCCCATCGAGTTAGTTACACGCAGTCTATTGGCCAAATAGGGATTTTCACTGGCCAGACTTTGGAAATTTTGCTGAACAACATCCCCTTGTGCGGTGAGATAAATGGCCAACTTGTCGGGTACCACGGCAAAGGAACTTTCTAAGGAAGGAAGTAGCACCCATTTGGTGTTCTGCAGCCCTAATTTGGCACCCGCTTCTAGCATTAGCCTTCCGGTTTGCAGGGACCATGACGGATGAAACAGGTAAATACCTAATCGTTGACTGGTATCTGCCGCATCCCGAAATCCGGAACTTTCTGCACGAAATGCTACTTTTAGACGTCCCAGATCCCCCATGTTCCTAGATAGGGAAAGATCTGTGCGCAAACCTACCTGCCTTTGGTTTAGGTTATCCCGGAATGCGTCAACCTGGAGTGTCGCTTTATAATCTAACTGACCCGCCGTAGGTTGATGGTTGTAAAATGACAGATGTCCGCCATAATCATGAAACCTCCTGCTTACTCGGTTTGCGTCATAATCCCTGGACAGATTCTTTTCCTTGTTGTATCCATGGTAACCATAAAAATACCGGTTTTCCTGGCCAAAATGCCATTGGGTTGAAAGGGTATAGCCTGCTTTGGAAAGGAAATCAAGACCAGCTCCCGCCTTAGTGGCATTATACTGTTGATGCGTTATTTGTTTGGAATTACTTATGCCTCGATGGTTTAAATCTAGATTAATCATCGTATTAGCCCCAGCAGCTAAGGCGTAGCTTCCCTTTATCTCGCGATTTTTTAACAATCCAAATCCTAAAGAAAGAAATCCTGGGAATCGCTTCAAGTCAGGGCTTGCCGGTAAACGCATGGGCCGGATGACAGGGGTCAGATAGGATACCTCGTAGGGCCTGGTCATTAGGCGGAATTCTTGCCGTCGGCTACTCGTGTCTGCCGGAAGGAGGTTTGGGTTTAGTTCAATTCGAGGCGTCTCTGGTATATCTGCCTTGTAATCCTTTACCACTTCAACTCGTTCACCCGGTTGGCCAAGGAGAAAAGTGGAAACCTGAAATGTTAGGAATAAAACTAAAATGACGCGCATGAAATTAGCGATTTTGGGTACCTTCCAGTTTACGAAGAGTCTCCTTTCGTATTTGGATTTCAACTGCCATGCCTTCCTCGGTGCCGAAATCAATTTCAAGTTGCTGCAAAATAATTTTGGCCTTCACGTATTTGCGAATTTCAATTTGGGTGTCCACGTAAACTAATCCAGACCGGGCAGCCCAGTAGGCATTGAGGTATTCTTGAAATCCGGCTGCACTATATTGCTCAGCTCGAGAAAAATCTTTTTGTATTAAATAGTAAGATCCAATCAGAAAGTTCACTTCATCTCGGAAATCACTGGCATTTTGTCGGCTTAGTGGGTCTAGGATTACTATTGCCTGAGCATACTCTTTGACCTCGTATAGGTATTTTCCAAAGAGATAGTTGGCTTCGTCTTTTTCCTGGGTAGCAATCACAGGATTTTTTTGGATTTTTTCCCAGTATTCCTGCATGAGCATTTTTTCCCGCAGATGGTAGGAACACTGAATAATCTTCATTTGAGCCTCAATTTTTTTGTCTTCCTCCGTTACCCGCGCCTCCATCAAACGGAAATTGGGCCATGATTTAGCGTAATTCTTAAGATTGAAATAGGTTAGCGCTGCTTTTTCAGTGGCTCGAATCGAGTAGGGGTTAGGGTGCTGTGAGGCATTAGCTTCGTAGTCTTGTGCCGCAAGCGTATAGTTTTGCAGTTTTATATATGATTCCGCACGAAAAAAATAGGCCTTTGCACTATGCGTTCCGGAAGGAAATTGTTTCAGGTAGTTACTGTAGCCTTCCACCGCACCGCGGTAGTCTAACTGATCAAATCGGAGATCTGCTGCCCGGATGGCAATAGATTCCCTTTCCCCAGCGTCCACTGCATAGCCGGGAATACTAGCCTTGAAGGAAATATATTCTTCGGGCTGATTTAATTTATTGAGATATACATCCTCCAGACCACTCAATGCGAGGTTTTTATCTTCTGCAGTACAGTTTAGACTAAATACCTTCTTAAAATGGCGAATACTTTCTTGGTATTTACCAGCATTGTAGTGAGCGGTTCCCATGCCATTGAATCCTTCACAAATTTTGTCAGAGGCATTGGCATATTGGGTAACGAGTCGCTCATATGCCTGAATGGCTTTGTCAAAGTCCTGAATACCTTGACTTACTTGGCCAATAAGCAAAAGGGCATCGTCGGCAAGACCCGACCGAGGATATTTGCTGACCAGACTCTCTAAAAGACTGATTTCACCTGAGATATTTCCTTTAAACCCTTCCAACAAGGCTTTTTGATACAAAGCATAATCAATAGCTGCAAAATTTCGCCGAATAATTTCATTGTAGAGATTTCCGGCCCTGTCGTAGTTTTTAGCAGAAAGGTATAGGTTGGCAAGCTGCAGGATTGCATCTCCCAAAAGGCGTTGTTGTACTTCGGTTCTAAGGAAATGCCGGGGGTTGGCTTCAAGAAAATCTGCAGTCCGTTGGAATTGTCCTATGGCTAAATCTCCCTTTCCACTACGCAATAAGTTGTAACCTTGAAGGTAGTAAGCTGCAGGAATTGATGCCTCTTCTGGTTTTCGAATGGGTGGTTTGGAGAAATATTGGTTTAGCAAACTAATGCTTTCACCGTATTGTTTTTCACGATTGGCAATGTCTGCTAACCAGAAAAGGCCAACGGCAGCCAAGTCCTGCTTAAAAGGTTCTTCTAAGGACCGGTTTATAGAAAGGCGTGCCTGTCGGTATTCTTTTTTCTGATATTGTTGTATACCCAGATTGAGGTATATCGTTTGGTGCGCCTCCCGCAAGCCTATGCCACCTGCTTTTTTCTGCAAGTCTGTTAAAATGCGAATAGCTTCCTGAAAATCACGGAAAGACAACAAAACCTTGTTCAAAATAGCCTGGGCTTCGTTATAATGGGACGATGAGGATGGAATCTGTTGTAAATCCTGAAGAGCCTCTCTGTCAAGGCGCATGGAAAAGGCCAGTTTTCCATGCTGAAATGTCGCCTCCTGTTGCAAAACAGGATCGAAGGGAAGGTTTGCCGCTGCCGACAGTGCAAGCAGGGCATCCTGGTTTTGCTGCGTTTTAAGGTAACAATCAGCCAAGTAAAAGAGAGCATTTTGGCCTAGGGTACTATGGGCATCGCTAAGGGGCAACAAATATTCGATTGCCCGAGCATATGCACCGCTATGGTATAAGCAAAAGCCAAGTTGGTAGTTTTCTTCGTCTCGAAGTTTGGAATTTCCCTCAGCGTACTCTTCTAGGTAAGGCAGAGCCTGTTTGAAGTCTTTTTTTTCAAAATGGGATTGACCAATTAATTGTCCCAGTTCTCTGCGGTTGCGGGTTTGATTGTCCTCATACCGCGGCACAGCATAACGAATGACCTCATCGTACTGATCCTGAACAAACAGGATTTGGGCAATATGAAACGGCACGAAATGACGATAGCTTTCCGTTTTTTCAATACTTCGATAAGTGGCGAGTGCATCGGAGAGAAGATTTTCCCGGTAATACGCCGTGGCCAGGTAATAATTGGCGGGGGAGACATAGCGGGTACCACTTTGGGAGCTTGCTTTTTTTAAAGGAGGAATCGATTCTTTCCATTTTTCCAAAGCAAAGTAACTGTATCCTGTCCGGAATGGGATATCATCTCGGGCTTCATCTTGTCCAGGACCAACAGCTAATTTTCTAAAGTATACCAATGCCTGAGCATAGTCTTTTCGGTCGAAGTAAAAGTCGGCTAGTGCCAGCACAAGAGGCCTTGATTCTGGTGCTCCGCCTTTTTCCGCCAAATATTGCGATACCTGTTGACCTGCATCTGGTCGCTCTAAGGATAAGGCACTGAGCAAGAAAATACGTTTTGCTTCATCCTCTGCCCCTGGCCAATGGGGATTGTTCGGAGGGATAGGCTGAGAAAGAATCTGTTGAGTTAGATAATAGGAGGCTGAAAATCCTCCTTTTTCATACAAGGCCCTTGCTTGATTAAGATTTGTTTGAAAGGAAGTTAGGAACGGACTTTCCTGGCCAATAAGCATTCTCTCTGCTATCCAGAAAATAAGAAATAGGGATTTTTTCATGGGTAATCTACCCCGCATCTGCGGGTTGTCTTCTTCCTAAATGTTTTTCCGGGCTGGATAATTGCCCTCAGTCGGAGTTTTTTTCTATTGCAATGCGTGGAAGACCTCAGAGATAATCTGGCATCCTTCCCTAATTTGTGCTTCATCAATGATTAAGGGAGGCGCAAAACGAATGATATGGCCATGGGTTGGCTTAGATAGAAGTCCTCTTTCCATGAGTTTAAGGCAAATCATCCATGCTTTGTCTTTACCTGCTACTTGGTCAATCTCTATGGCATTAAGAAGTCCTTTTCCCCTAATTTCCTTGACAAAAAGCATATCCTTAAGGGTGGTCTTCAATATGTCACGAAATAAGTTGCCCATGGCCATTGCATTTGCCGCTAGGTTTTCTTCTTCAAGTACTTCCAGGGAAGCTTTTGCTACAGCGCATGCCAAGGGATTTCCTCCAAAAGTGGAGCCATGTTCCCCTGGTTTAAGGGTTAGCATAATTTCGTCATTGGCTAAAACGGCTGAAACCGGAAGTACCCCGCCAGATAAAGCTTTTCCCAAAATGAGGATATCTGGGTGAACATCTTCGTGATCGCAACAAAGTCGAGTTCCTGTGCGACCTAATCCAGTCTGTACCTCGTCGGCGATGAACAAGACCCGATGTTGCTGGCAAAGTTTCTTTGCTTTGGCTAGGTAGCCAGGGTCAGGTACTTTTACTCCGGCTTCTCCCTGAATTGGCTCAAGCATGAATCCTGCCACTTGGGGATGTGCCAAGGCCTCAGCTAACGCTTCGAGGTCATTGTAGGGAATGATTTCATAGCCTGGCATGAAGGGACCGAATTGCTTTCGACTGGATTCGTCCGTGGAGGATGAAATAGCTCCAAGGGTTCTTCCCCAAAAATTTCCAGCTGCAAAAACAATTCTGGCTTGATTTTCAGGTATCCTCTTCACGGCGTAACCCCATCGACGGCATAGTTTGATGGCTGTTTCACCGCCCTCTACGCCTGTATTCATAGGCAGTACCCGGTCGTATCCAAAATACGCCGTAATGTAAGACTCATACGGCCCTAACTGGTCGTTGTAGAAGGCTCTCGAAGTAAGTGTTAGTCGCTGGCTTTGGGTAATGAGTGCCTCAATGATACGAGGGTGGCAGTGTCCCTGATTCACGGCCGAGTAAGCTGAGAGAAAATCGAAATACCGCTTTCCATGCACATCGTAAAGGTAAACCCCTTCGCCTCGGGATAGGACTACGGGTAGGGGATGGTAGTTGGTTGCGCCATAGCGTTCCTCCAAGCCAATATAGTGGGAGCTATCCAGAGGGAAATGTGCATTCATTAGTTTAAGATTTTACCTGCGAAAGTTCGACGATTTGGGCTCCTGCCTTTTCCAACAGGAAAAATTCAACTTCTGTTTCTGTGTCGGGTAAAGGTAATATGCATTCCCGAATCAGGCTTACCCTAAAGCCTGCTTTCAATCCGGCAAGTGCAGTTTCTCTTAAGTCGGGATACAACGGCAATCCAGATAAAAAGAGGTGATTAACCTGTTTTTCCTGTAAAAGAATACGCAGTATTTTTCCGGTATCCTTATCTCTGGATAAAAGGGCATCAGGATTATCCTTTAATTTTTCCTCTCCTTTGAGGAATAGATGGTGCGGTCCTTCTATCAACCAGGAGGGGTTTAGGCTCCCAAGAGTACCTTGCACGGCGTGCATAGGCCAAAGCATGAGGGGACCCTCCAAGGTTTGTATGTGCTGGTATGGTTTTCGCCAAGGATGACAGGCAGCAAAACTGAGGTGATCGGGGGGATGATGGTCATTGATGACAATCCGAATAGGCCATTGGCGAAGGATAGATTGTATGGCTATAGCACAATCTTCGGCCCCAGGAATGGCCGCATTTCCCGGAGGAAGAAAATCATATTGCATTCCGAAAATAAGAAGTGCATCCATTTTACTTAGAGAAGGGCTTACCCGACTATTTGCCCATCTTGCATATGGAGGCATCGGTCACTCAACCCGGCTAAATCGGAACTATGTGTCACTAAGACAAAAGTCTGGCCATAATCTTCGCGAAGCTTGAGAAAAAGTTGATGCAATTCCTGGGAGGATTGTTGGTCTAGATTGCCGCTAGGTTCATCGGCAAGAACAACTGAGGGCTTATTTATCAAGGCCCTAGCCACTGCAACCCGCTGTTGCTCTCCTCCTGAAAGCGATGCTGGTCTGTGGTCCATTCGATTTCCAAGCCCAAGGTAATCGAGCAGCATGGCCGCATCCTTGCGCACGGCAGCTTCTTTTCGCTTGGCAATCCAACCAGGTAAGCACACATTTTCCAAAGCGCTGAATTCCGGGAGTAAATAGTGAAACTGAAATACAAATCCTACATGGTGATTGCGAAAAGCCGATAATTCCTGATTAGCCATTCGGCTTACGCCAATTCCGTTTAATGTCAGGCTACCTGAATCGGGGTAATCCAATGTGCCAAGGATGTGAAGTAGGGTGCTTTTACCAGCACCAGACTTGCCTGTGATGGCTACAATTTCTCCAGATCTTACTTCTAAAGTTACACCCCGCAAAACCTGGAGGTTCCCATAACTTTTGGTGATATGCTGCGCGTTAATCACGATCCAGTCAGATAATTTCAGGAAAAGCTTCGGTCACCCCTGGCATTTGCTTCGACAATTGCCGCAACTTCAAACGATGCTGCTCCCTAAGCATCAAGGCTACCTGTTCACAGAATTCAGAATCTGCAAATTCACGGATTGTAGAAATGTTTTCGATGCCTTCCCCATCGCGGAAACGGAACGATAATTCATAATCTCCAGCGGTAAATCGTAAAGTATATCGATCGTTATACTGATAAACCCCAATTTTCATGTTCGAATGGGGAATTTCGTCAAGTAACCGCATCAACTCGTTTTTTATTGAATCGCAATACCATTCCCAAGAATAATCCAGCGAGCATTAGGCAACTTCCGCCCCAAAATAAATTGATCCCAGGAAATGCCAGGGCCTCGAGTACGATGTAGTCTGAACGAAAAGAATCTGTTGCAATTTCTACGGGTATTGGTCCTTCTTTTGCCGGGGCTATAGCATACATGATTTCCGCTTCTTCGGTACGGGGATCTAGTAAGGGGAATCGGAGGTGCAGTCCCAAGGTGTGAATTTCCTTTTTAACATTCAAAGGTTCACCATTTCGGATAAGAAATACCGGCATGGCTCGCCACGATTGGTTGTCAGCCCCCTGTACCAGCAAATTAGCTCCAACAGCAAGATCTCCTTCCTTGATCTGATACTCAGGGGTCTTGGGATTGCGCACAAAACCGTCGAAACGTATGCGGTTTTCATTAATAAGAAAACTCTCGCCGACTTTCAGGTTTACCTTTTCATAGCGCAAATCTTCTTCGAAAGTATAGAGTCTTGGAAGTATTTCTTCTGGAAGCCGAATGCGGGTGCTCCAGGGGTTGATTTGTACTGGATAACTGTACAAAAGGTTTTCCCTTAAAACAAGTACTGGAGTAACCTCCCGTGACTTCTTATCATCGCTGCGTGAAACCTCCATTCGAAGTCCTATGGCAAGGTCCCCTTCCTCCGGGGTGTACTCCGGATGGCTAGGCTGGTAATCTACCTCCATGATACGAAAAGAATAATCTCGCTGCAGGAGGGTATCCTTATCTCCAAGGTATTTGTGATCCTGATGGATATAAGTCGTTTTTGGTAAAATAGCCAGGCGTTCAAATTTTAGGCTATCCTCCTTCTGCTTGCGAAGCTCCATATCCATCTCCACCTGGGGTAGGGAAGCAATGTGGGTGAAAATATCGCGATCAATGTATCGATGAGTTGATGGATTAGAAGCAGCTATTTTCTTAAATGATTTATCGTAAATAACCGAAGGTGTAAGGGTGAAGCTGTCTTTCCTGCGGCCAGACTCATCGTGTCCTACAAATTTCAAGAAATACGTTCGAGTATAGTGGTCTAGGCTGTCAGCGTAATAGTTTACTTCGTATGAACTCATCCGCATCGGAGTTTCCTTGAAAAGCAAAATATTCCGACGACTACTTTCTTCAGAGGCTCCTTCTATGAGTCCCTCCATAATGAAGGGATTGTCCGAAATAATTTGTTTGTTAAGGCCGGAAAAAAGGATACCAATGATCATAACCGCAAAACCGGAATGGCTTAGTACAGAACTTACCCAGCGAGTTCTAAGCCGGAAAATTGAAACTAGAACCCAGAGATTAGCAATAAAACCATATATGGCAGCAAAAAGCAACAGGCTATACTGCCATGCCTGAGGATTAAGGCTTTTGTTTATCGGATAAAAGCAAATAACACTTATACCCCATTGACCAAGTGTGGTTAAAAAGAATTTTTTTCGAATTGCCCCCCATTTACTTTCCCTGAATCGCAAAAACTGGGCAGCTCCTGACATAATCATTATAAGGAGGGCAATCCATATTTGGTATTTATTGTAATGGGCTATGGGTTCAGTTATCACCTTTCCAGCATATAGTGGATCGAATAGCTGCCTAATTTTGTTCCAAACGGGTAGGGAGGTAGATCCTGCGATAAGAAGGGCACTAAAAAATAGAACTAGGCTACCCATAAACATCCAAAACTCCCGTGAGGGCACTAATTCCTCCTTTTCAGGGCTTGGAATGTTACGATTACGCCAAAAAAATAGAAGGCCCGGTAACAAGGTTACAGCTCCTAAAAAGAATAACAGTTGGGATTCAAGCCCCATTTCCGTAAAAGCATGTACGGAGGTTTCCCCTAACACTCCGCTCCGGGTGAGAAAAGTGGAGTATACCACCAAGGCAAATTGGAGAATATAAAAGAGGTAGGTACCCCGAAGGGAATGCTGAGTACTTCTGGCAATTAAATGCGTGTGAATGCCTGCTATTAGCACCAACCATGGCACCAAGGACATATTCTCGACAGGATCCCAAGCCCAATATCCGCCAAAACTAAGTGCTTCATAGGCCCAGGCTCCACCCATCAGGATTCCTGTGCCTAGAATGCCCGCACTGAATAAAGACCAAGGTAGGGCGGATTTAAGCCAACCACTGTAATCTTTTATCCACAAACCGGCAATGGCAAAGGCAAAGGGAACCAACGTAGAGGAAAAACCTAAGAAAAGGGTAGGAGGATGAATGGTCATCCAGTAATTTTGTAGAAGGGGATTCAGGCCGTTGCCTTTCACCAGCTCGAGATAATCGACTTGCTGAAACAATGGCGCATCCATGACGTCCCGGAGCAACTGAAAGGGTGAACTTCCGATTTTAAGTGCAGCATCACCCCAGCCTACATATATTCCCAGGATCATGGATGCAAGGATAGCCTGCACCCCTGCAAAAACGGCTAGTACCGGCGATTCCCAGCGCCGGGCTGTAGCCATGAGAAGCAGACCCAATACCGCATTCCAAAACATCCAAAGAAGAAAACTACCTTCCTGGCCTTCCCAGAATGCTGCAAAAAGATACCGAAATGGCAGTTCATCGGATACGTGAGTCCAGACGTAATGGTACTCGTAGTACTTTTGGGTCATGGCTAGAAACACCGAGCCAATGACAGCAACTAGGGCAATGGCATGGGAAATAAATGCCCCTCGTCCCATTGCTTTCCAGCCCGGAGCATCTTTTCTGACAGAAAGATAATATGACAGACCACTTAAAAGACTGCTGACCCACAAAAGGAGAACCGAGAAATGCCCGATTTGCCCGAGCAAAAGATGCTCGCCGGTATAAATAATACCTGGACTTTCCATCAGCCTCTTTTCTCGCTACGAATGTAAATTTCTTCGTCCTTGTATTTGGAGGGACACTTCATTAGCAAATCAGTTGCCAGAAATATGTCACCTTTCATTTGTCCAGTTACCACAATTTGCTCTGACAATTCAAAATCCTGGGGTTTAGCAGCTTGCAACACCACTTTCTTTTCTACCCCGTGGGTATCTGAAATAAAAAAACTAAAATAATTGGGGTCCTTCTCCGGATTGTACTCCATTCTTTTGTCCTTGCTAAGTGCTCCGGCAATTTTCACGACATGGCCTGTGCCTGAGGCTTCCGAAAAGGTAGCATACGAGCTAACATCCTCAGCAGCATTGAAAAGGAGTAAGATCGCTACAGCAATCATAAGCACTCCTAAAATGTACATCCGTTTCATCCGGGATAAATTTTTGGGCAAAATTACGCCTTTGGAACACATTCTACGTTGACTTTGTTCCAATTGCTATACCTAAGCCGGCAGGTAGGACTCCGGATATTCTCCCTATATTTCTCCGCAAAAAAATACGATTATGGGGCGTGCCTTTGAGTACCGCAAAAACAGAAAAATGAAGCGTTGGGCCAATATGGCCAAGACCTTCACAAAAATCGGCAGAGAAATTGCCATTGCAATTAAAAGTGGAGGTACCGACCCCGAATATAATGCACGCTTGCGTATGGCCATGCAGAATGCCAAAACAGCCAATATGCCCAAAGTGAATGTGGAAAATGCTATTAAAAAAGCTAGCTCCAAAGAGGCCGAAACCTATGATGAGGTTGTTTATGAAGGGTACGCTGCCCATGGCGTGGCTATCGTTGTAGAGGCTGCCACCAACAACCTGAATCGCACCGTTGCAAATATCCGGCATATATTTTCTAAATACGGCGGATCCTTGGGTGTATCCGGATCGGTTAGTTTTATGTTTGAACGAAGGGGGGTTTTTCGGCTCAAACCCGGAGGCTGGGATTTAGAAGAGCTCGAACTAGAGCTCATTGATCACGGACTACAGGAGGTGCGATCTGAGGAAGATCAGGTAGTTTTATATACTGATTTTGAAGATTTTGGAAATATGCAGAAAGCTTTGGAAAATAAGGGTATTGAACCCGAATTATCTGAGTTTCTCCGCATTCCCAGCCATACGAAAACCCTTACTGATGATCAGGTGGAAGAAGTGGTTGCCCTGATTGACAGAATGGAGGAAGACGAGGATGTCCTCAATGTCTTTCATAACATGGACATGAATTAAGCCACTTCGGGTGAATGGAAAGAATTAGTTACCCCCGGTATATAGCTCCACTGCTTGGGGTCTCTTTAACTTCCACGGAATGTAGCCCTGGAATAGTGCTGATAAGTCTATCCCAAATCCAAATGGCAATGTGTTCTGCCGTAGGATTTTCTAACCCATCCACCTCATTGAGAATTTTGTGGTCAAGTTGACGGGAAAGGGGCTCCCAGGCAAGCTTAAGGAATCCGAAGTCTTCTACCCATCCCCGATCTTGATTTACATGCCCTTTGGCAGTAATCAGGACACGATAGGTATGCCCGTGCATATGCCGGCATTTGTGGTCCTCTGGAACAAGTGGTAAATAATGGGCAGCATCAAACTGAAATTCCTTGTAGATTTCCAGGGTGGGCATCGTGCTTTTTGCCTGCAAAATTACATCATATCTGCATTGTCAGCCCCATCTGCATTGAAACGAAAGCCTTAAGCTGCCTTCATTTCCCCATGTCTTCCGAAAAACCATTTCCCAGCGTGTTTTACCTGGAAGATCTATTTTACCTACCAAGTGCAGGAATACTCCCTTGCCATAATACGGGTTCATGGCATAAGCACCTGTTATTTGGGGTTCGAATTGGTAAAAACGAACTTCATAACCTGGCGTGGCATATTGGCCTAAACGAACTGCTAAATTCCCATTTTTACCTACCTTTTTTATTAAGGCCTCTGACCAAAAGGAGTAGCCTCTGGAAAATTTTCCCGGTTCCTCAACCCAACCCCCGTCGAATCGGGTTCGCCACCGTATCGATCCTAAGGGAACTTCAAGATGAGCCCGCCATTGTTGTCTTTTGTAGCGATAAATGCCGAGTATGTCCAATCGGGTATCTTCCTCTTCTTTCCTGTGCCATTCCAAGTAATAACGAATACCTTTTTTTCGCTCATAGCTAACACGTCCCCGCTGTTCCTGACCTCTGGTAGGTGCGTCTACTTGGTATCTTACCCAATGATGCCTGTAGGTATCTTGATATATGGCTACCTTCCAAAAGGGATTTATTTGCCAGGAAATGCCAAAATAATAACCCTGCTCGTTCCGATTCGTACTATTCTCCCCCCAGGCCTGTCCCATAAGTCCAGCGTAGTTTCGACCATAATGTCTATATAACCCTGCAATTTCCAGACTAGGATTTGGGATCATCTGAAGCATTGCAATATGGGCCCACCCATGAGCTAGAGACAGTTCACCGCTCCAACGAAAAACTCCGGTTTGAATCTGATAATCGGCACTAATGCCAGGATGATGGGCGCCTTTTGGATAGAATGTTTGATACGGATTTTGAGCATTAGCAAGGGCCGGCCGCATGTGCTGATAAGTTGTATTCAGACCTATAGTTCTATTGGCCCAAACGCGTTGAAGACGCGATCCTAATTGCATAACTCCCGTATTTCCTTTTCGATTCAGGTCGGTAACCGTTCGATGATATCCTCCTTCAACCAGTTGGGTTATGGCTTTTGAGCTGTCCCGTGCCGGCGTTCCATCCATTCGGCGAAAAGAAACCATAGGTACCCAAGTCCAAAAGTTGTTCAGTGGAAGTTGGAGTAGGATGCCATGATAGTAGCCATCTTCTGAGAAAGAGCGCAAACTGCTTACCTGCAGAGGAGATCGGGAGATATCCGATACCAAGATACTTTTGAACGTCCCATAAGATGCGTTGAGCAGTCCTTGACCCCAGGATGTTCGAAAATTTCCTGCATATATAGCTGGACCGCCACGAATCCGGCTTTGCCAGGAAGCGGAAAAAAGGAAATGCTCCGGTTTCCTCTGATGAACCCATTTCTCTCCAGCATCCTTTTCAAAACCAAGTCCCCATTCCATTCGGGAACTAATCCGGTGCCTTAGTTGTACTGCGAGGTAATGCGGATTTCCTGTCCAGGCAGGTTCCTTTTCTTCCATAGAAGGACGGAATCGAAGGGTAGTTTGCCATGCTGACTTGGCATACCCCTCTGGAATCTTAGCGGAGGCAAAGGTTTCTTTTAGCGCTATCAAGGGGAATAGACGTTCCACCGTCAGAGAATCCCATCCAGGTATAGCCTGAACCCCATAGGGAGTGCTGAAAGCCCCAATTTGTTTTCTGTGAGTTAGAAATGACTTTATTTGGTCTTCATTTAGGATCCCCAATTTTTCCAGGTCCTCTTTGGTTAGGCTATTCAGCGAAAGCAATGGGGTATTGACCAGTGGTAAGGTATCTGCAAGGCGAGCAAAATAATCTTCTAGATCTTGGGAAAAGAAAGGGTAAACGGACAACCTATCTTCCAAGCTATCAGGGTCTTTCGTTACCTCCGTAGTTTGGGTGTAAGCAGAAACTATGCAGCAAAAAGCTACCAGTAAACTGGTAAAAATAACTTGTTTCATGACCTCCCGGATATATGAGGAAGGCCGCCGCAATCAAGGGTATTTTGTCCGTTATTAGGCGAGCATATCCTTCATAGGTTTTCCGGCAATTCTGCTTTCTAACCATGCTGGAAAGTTCAGGTAAGCGATTGAGCGAAGTTCTGTCAGATCTTCCCCTTGCATTGCCACTTGCACCTTCATTTGCCTAAGAACCTCTTTGCGGTCCTTCTCTGGACTGTGAATCAGCACTTTGATGAATTTTAGTATAAGCCGCTGCAAGGGGGTTACCTCAAGAGAAGGGGCAAAAGCTCGTTGCATAGCAAGCAGTAGTGATGTAGCAAAATCGTTGTTCCCAAGCTCATAGTGACAAAGTAAGTGCAATAAACGAGAATTGAAATGCAAATCGGTCCTTAGGAATTTTTGTTGTCTATGGATGATTTCGTTGAGTCTGTCTAAGGTACTTGGAATGTCCCCGCATACGAAATAGACGTATGCAGCTTTGTAGTGCAACAACAAAACTCTATGGGTGTCCATGTAGGGCGAAAAACGCTGAAGCTCCTCCCGCTGGCTTTTCAGATAGCTTCTGGCAAGCGTATATTGCTTATCCAGAAAACATTGGTTTAATGTTGCCAGATAGCTGTATTGAAAGGCTAAAAGCGATGTTGAAAACGGAAGCCTTTTGCTATGGTCTCCAACAAATTGCTTAAGAAACAGGTGGTAACTACTGTAGGTGTCCGACTTTTTTCCGAGATAAAGAAAGGTAAGCAAATAGTATAGCCCTCTAAGGTAAAGATCCGGGTCATGTTTTAACATACCTGGATTTTCTCTGTAAGTGTTAACCCATTTCTCGGCTTGTTCTGCGGCCCTGGTTAAATCGAGCAGGATGTAATAAAACCAACTGCGAGCTTGATAAACATTAATCTTTTCGAAAAAGGTGAATTGCCGGATGTTATCCTCAGATGGAAAGTGCTTTAGGAATTGGTTTGCTACTTCCTTTCGGTCATTATCTGACAGCGCATGCCCTCGTTCTATGTACCAGCCATGAATTTGAATAGTCAGATTGGATAACACCGAGCTGGAATAACTAATGGCGCTGCGACGGGCTGTCTCCTCCAGCAATTGTTCCATTTTATTGGCAATTTGCCTACTACGAGTGATATGCCTGGTTTCAATGAGTTTCTGGAATTCTAAAATCTCCAGATGAAGGATATCCTGATGATTTTCTACGGCAACGGATTTCACGTTTTCTAATAGGCGAAGACTTTGCATATACATGCCTCTGGCATAAAGAATACGCGCATAATCAATCTGCTCTCTTATTTGATTATCTACATGCTTATCTGTATGAATCAATCGCAGGCTAATCATTATTTGCCGAAACAGATGGCGTTTCAGATTAGCATGTTTTACCGGGTCAGTTAGTTTCAATTTCCGTCGCAACGCCTCTTCATCAGAAAACTGCATAGCATCCATTGCCCGGAAGAGGGCCAGGTACTGTGTGTGTTTTCCCCCTTCCATCCTACCCACATAGAGTGAAAAATGACGCTTTTCCGACTTGTTTAGCGATTTTATCAACAAAAATAATGGATCATTTTCCGATTTAGACATAAGTATGAAATATGACCTAATTATACTGTTTTATAATTAATTATAGTATGTTTTAGCTATTTAGACCTTACAATTATAGGGTAACATGGGATTGCTAGAACCTTGCTGGGCGGATAATTTTACGGGAGCATTCGTGGAACAGGGTTTTCCGTGACTAACCTACCATTCGACTGCTTTTTATTGGCCTACACCCAAGGACACAACATGATGGAAAATGTATCTATAGTGCGCTTACCGGTAGATCATTCACGTCTGCTGAATCTTTCATAAAACGCAATCATATGTCAAAATCAAAATTAGAGTACATTTGGTTAGATGGGTACAAACCCATGCAAAGTCTTCGAAGCAAGACAAAGATTTTAGAAAATTTTTCTGGCAAGTTGTCGGATTGCCCAAGGTGGTCCTTCGACGGCAGCTCTACTGAACAGGCACCCGGTAATTCATCGGATTGCCTTCTAGAGCCTGTGGCCATTTTTCCCGATCCCGGCCGCAGAAATGGATGGCTTGTTATGACGGAAGTGCGTACTGCCGATAATAAACCCCATCCATCCAACGGCAGGGCCCTGATTGATGACGATGACAATGACTTTTGGTTTGGCTTTGAACAGGAGTATTTTCTTTACGATCCTGAAACAAATAAGCCTCTGGGCTTTCCTGCTAATGGTTTTCCGGGTCCTCAGGGGCCCTATTACTGTTCTGTAGGGGCGAACAACGCTTTTGGCAGGGAAATCATCGAGGATCATCTAGATATTTGTCTTGACGCCGGCTTGAACGTCGAAGGCATCAACGCGGAGGTGGCTGCCGGACAATGGGAATTTCAAATTTTTGCCAAAGGAGCCAGGCAGGCTGGCGACCAAATTTGGGTGGCTAGGTATCTTCTGGAAAGAGTTGCTGAAGCTCATGGTGTTTATGTAAACTGGCACTGTAAACCTTTAGGAAATCTCGATTGGAACGGTTCCGGCATGCATGCCAATTTCTCTAATTCAACCCTTCGAACTTGTGGGGACGAAAAAACATATACCCGCATTTTAGAAGCTTTCCGGCCACGGATTAAGGAACACATCGAGGTTTACGGTCCGGATAATCATTTGCGGCTTACGGGAAAACACGAGACGGCTTCTATCGATGAGTTCAGTTATGGGATTTCTGACCGAGGTGCATCGATTCGAATTCCCGTTGCTACTGTGGAAAAAGGTTGGAAAGGATATCTTGAAGATCGACGGCCGAATTCAGCTGCTGATCCCTACAAGGTGGCTGCTGTCATCATCAAAACAGTTAAGTCTGCTTTGTAATTCTATAACAGCCGCGCTGTTCTAAAACCCGCTTCCTTTTGGACGCGGGTTTTTTTATATTTGCACAATTGTGAGCATGATCAATATGCAACACGGGGTACGTGAACGATTTTTGCGTTATGTCAGGATAAATACTCAGTCAAATCCTTTTTCTGACACTTTTCCTTCGACATCCTGCCAACTGGATTTTGCAAATCTTTTGGTAGAAGAACTCCAGGATTTGGGAATCTCAGACGCACATTTAGATTCCTATGGCTACGTTTATGGCTCCCTGCCTTCTAATGTTGATCACCCCGTACCCGTAGTTTGCTTTTGTGCACATATGGATACTTCCCCCGATGTTACCGGCGAAGGGATTATACCACAGGTACATGCGAATTATGCTGGTGACCCCATTTCTTTTCCTGATAATCCATCACTATTTATTTCTCCCCAAAACCAACCTGACCTCGCTGATCAACTTGGTAATGATATCATCACAGCCAGTGGGCTAACTTTGTTAGGTGCGGATAATAAAGCAGGCGTGGCAGCCATCATGGATGCTATTGCCCTTTTAAAGGCTAATCCGGAACTACCCCACGGCACCCTAAAATTCCTCTTCACTCCTGACGAAGAAATAGGTCGAGGGGTTGATCATGTGGACTTAGTCAAGTTGGGTGCTGATTTTGCTTACACCATTGATGGGGAAAAACGCGGCTCGCTGGAAAACGAAACATTTTCAGCTGATTTGGCTATCGTTACCTTTCATGGTGTTTCTTCCCATCCGGGATTCGGATTTGGTTTGCTGGAAAACAGTTTGAAAATAGCTTCGCTTTTTATTCAAAGCCTCCCTAAGGAATCCCTAAGCCCGGAAACTACTAGGAATAGCGAAGGGTTTATTCATCCTGTGCATATCGCTGGAAAAGCGGAGGCTACCGCAGTTCATCTTATTTTACGCGACTTTTCCAACACCGGACTTGCTTACCAAAGGACGTTGATTCGGAAACTAGCGGAAGAAGCCCTTAAAACCTTCCCTCAAAGTTCAGTAGAAGTCCAGTTTACCGAACAGTATAGGAATATGCGCGAAGTTTTGAATGCCTATCCTTTTGTCCTGGATTATGCAGAAGAAGCTATGCGTCGCGCCGGGGTTAAACCCATTAGGTCTTCTATTCGAGGTGGAACAGACGGTTCCCGCTTATCCTTTATGGGGCTTCCATGTCCCAATCTTTTTGCAGGAGAGCACGCTTTTCATTCCCTACAGGAATGGGTCTCTGTTCAAGACATGGAAAAAGCCTCCGAAACAATTATTCACCTCGCAGGCATTTGGTCAGCACATCGTACCTTAAATTATAATTGAAAACCTTTTGGACATGAAACATTTACTTCGACTTTTCTGCTTTGCCATCGTCCTTTTTTCCAATAGCTGCGTATCTATAGAAAAACTGGTAGATACGGGTCAGTATGATAAGGCCATTGAGGTAGCTGCCACTAAACTTTCTGGTTCCAATACCCATAAGGTGGAGTACGTTCGAGGACTTGAAACAGCCTTTCGTAAGAGTACGGAAAGGGATATGGCTCAGATAGAAAAACTTAAGTTTGAAGGTAATCCTGAGTCATGGGAAACGATTCTTTCTTTGTACAATGCAATCAATCAGCGTCAAGAAAGAATCAGGCCGTTGCTTCCTCTTAAAGATGAAAAAGGAAAAAAAGCGGAATTTCTTTTTGTCAATACGATTAGCCTGGAAAAAGAAGCCAAGGAAAAAACCATCGATTTTCTCTATTCGTCTGCGAAAGACCAGCTAAGTGAGGCTGAAAAGACAGGAGATAGAATGCCAGCCCGCCGCGCATTCGCAAGTCTTCAGCGTTTAAAATCCTATGCTGGCCGATTTCTTGATGTTCCAGATTTAGAAAGAGAGGCTAGAGAG